>CEPN01000080.1_pt1 | contig 34465 bp, 59 predicted proteins | sample 530391 | NCBI WGS metagenome assembly CEPN01 (sample SAMEA2620027, study PRJEB7988) | marine metagenome | isolation source: saline water (ENVO:00002010), including
ATGCATTGATGCTCCACTTCTTCCGCTGAATGCATCATAATGTGCATCTTCTAAAGTGTCATACAAATTGCTCATTGCATCTTGTATTGCACTAAAATCTGCATTACCGCCCATGTCGGCTACTGCTTTTGCAAGTAGTCCTTCTTCACGAAACACTTTTTGAAATCGATTAATTTGATCCATGGTTTTATCAAATGTATTTTGGACTGCTTTTTCTTGTTCTGTAGCCATTTTACTTCCTTAAAAATCGTCTACAAATCCACCACCTATGCGTGAATCTGTTTTTTCTTCTTTTTTAGCCGGTGCTTCTGCCGGTCTAGTTGCTTCTATACTTCCTGTCTGTTGTGGAACTACCACTGGTGCATCATGCTTTGTGCTTGTACTGTTTACGTAAAGTCCAAACCAGGCCGCTCCTGCTCCAACTATAACACTAATTAATCCTGCTTGTGCATTATTTGGATCTGGCAATGCCATAAACCAAGTTGTTGTTTCAAACAGCAAATATATATACATACTTATGAATGCTCTAGGAAATAGTCTCCATCTGCTAAAGTACTCCGGTGCCACCCACCATATACTATTTTTGTTCATGGTTTCACTCCTCTTATAAGAGTATTTATATTAAATACATTCTCTGATGGAGCTCTGCCATTATTTCTTCACGCTCTTTATGTGTGTATCGAATCCAATGTGTTATTTCTTTGCCAGTTCTACGACAGCCAACACAATAGCCATTAACGATTTTGCAAACTTGAATGCAGGGACTTTTAATCTCCGTCAGCTTCTGTGTCTGATCCGTCGTCTGCGTCATCTTCATCAATCCGTTTTTGTGTGTTTTCTGATCCGTAACTCGCCGCAATAAAACCCATCGCGGCCAACATTGGTACTACATATACCATTTTGTTTGTCAAGTATGCTACTATGTAAGTGGGCACCAATACAATCAGTGCTTTGATAAGAGCTTTCTTCATACAGTTACTTAGTCACAAAAAAGCCCCGTTGCTATAACGAGGCTCCCTTGCAATAACTCCAATGGGTATTAGTATGTGAAGTCAGCTACAGTGGCCGCTGATGCGTCATAGTTGTTTGCACCAACTGTTGCACCTAAGGCTCTGATAGCTGTCTGAAGATCAGCGGCTGAAATTGAACTGTTTTCAACTGCAATTCTGAACTGACCAGCACCTGGTCCGTCTAGAGCACCGATCTCTACGATTGTACCTGTTTGTTGAATTGTTTCAACGATTGCTTCCATGGCTTCGCCTGGATTAGTTTCGTTCGCAACGTTTCCGCCTGCGTCGATTGTGTAGTGTGATACAGGAGCACCCCAATTTTGGATTCCACCTGCGATTAAGTTATTAGCTTGTCTAGTAGCCATAATCTTTCTCCAAATATTTATAGTGCTTCTAGTCTCTTAACTTTAGCACTTACGTTTATTTATCAAAGATGACCTATTTTGTCTACGATTAGTTCAGCGAGTTTGTGGTGTGTCCACGGCCCAGGATGCCCACAATTACAATGTTTTAAATCATCTGCATATTCTTTACTGTGTTTGGTTTTGAGATAATCTTGCACACCTATATTGTCAGTAAGGTTAATTGCTTGTATATCATCTACTTCATGATAGATTTTTCTAAAACTATCTTTGATATATTTCATATCCCAACCCATAATTGTAACAGGAATATCCAATAATTCAAACAAGTTTCTAATTACATTTACTTCATTGTGCCATGTTTCTGCTCTGATAATATTAGTTCCACCATCAAAAATATTACTTGCATACTGAGTAATAAAATTCAAAGTTTCTTCAAAATCAAACAGTTCCCAATTTATGTAATTCCTTGCCCAGCCTGGTTTGGTATTCATTAGATATTTTACAAAGTGTTCTTGTTCTTGGCCTTCAGCAATAGATTCTATTTTAATTTCTGGATTGCTTACAAGTTTTCTTGCCGCCTGTGACGGATCCATTTTTCTCACTGCTATGTTGTTGATTGCTATAGTAAATGGCCAAGTAAACACACCGTATTTGTTGGTGACACCTAGTCCACCACAGCCAATCATGGTGCCAAGAAAATCTGGATGCTTGTTAAATGGATAACCATTTTCATCATAATAATCTCTGTAATAATAAGGAGCTCTAGTAACAATAAAGTTTTTTTGCTTTTTGTTCAAAACAGCTTGAATTTGTTCATAATCATTTTCATCAATTAAATGTCCTCGAGTCAATGGCATTGTGCCTAGATCAGGCCATCCACGCATTTCTACTATCACATGTCTAGGTTTTTTTGCTTCACCAGACTTAATTTGTTGAACTGCCTGTTTGCAAAACCAAATGATTTCTTTGTTGTCTATGCCCGGTTTGGCAAAATTAAGCACAGGCTCGTCGAGCATTTCTTTCAATTGACCAGCCATGGTATCTTCAGGTTTCAGATATGCACCATCTGAAACAGTCCAATTGAGATTTTCGTTTAAGTGTCTTCCATTACATGCACCAGCCATGTTGCTGGTACCAAATATCCATATTGACATTAGAATACCGCGACAGTGAGCTTCACAAATGCTGACCAACGAATGTTATTTGTATCGCCGGTTACTGTAATGTCCAATGAATTAGCAATATTATTTGCCGTTGCAGTTGCTACCCAGTTTACATCGCTTTCAGCGATTATTTCTTCTGCTACTGTTCCTATTAAGATGGTGTTGCCACCTGTGTTATTGATTAGACCTTTGAGTCTATATGCACAATGTTCATTGCCTGCTTGATTTCTACCAACCACATCAGCTTCAAACATAGCGGTTGTATCTGTTGCAATGTAAACTCTACTGTTTGAAGTACCACCAGCATCACGTTCTAGAATTTTAGGTGTAGCATTACTAGTTTCACCATACAGTACATGCATTTCATGTTTTACGTTGGCACTATTACTGTTTGCTATTCTAACATCATTACCAAGTCTAATTGGCACGTCTGTGAGTGTTAAATCACCTGTACTGGCACCAGTAAATGATCCTTGCGATAATGTAATTTCATCTGTACTTTCATCATAACCAATGAATATATTGTTTTGATCGCCACGTTCTATTACAAGTCCTGCATCTCCTGAAGGAGTTCCAGTTCTACCTGTTCCTAGTTCTATCAGTTTATCGCTGATAGTTGTGTTGGTAGAATCTACTGTGGTGGTTGTGCCATTGACTGTAAAGTTACCTGTAATAACCACATTGTTATCAAATGTTTTGTCTCCGCCAATGTTTTGAGCAGTTGACAAATCAACAAATTCTGCAACACCTGACCATGGAGTAGCACCACCAAGATATATTGCTTGACTGGCTGAAACTTGAAAGTATGCAAATTCAACTCTGCCTGTGCTGGGCTTTGTGGTTGTTAACTTTCCGTTGTTGCTTTGATCTAAATAAAATATATCACCATTGCTACCACCCAATGCTTTATCAATCAATGGTCCTGTTGGTAATACTCTAATTGTGTTGTCTGTGTATTTTTCAATTACTGTACCAATGTGTATCAGGTTGCCTTGTAACAACACATAACCACTATTGTAACCCAACAAGTCACCTACAGAAAGACTCGCATAGGTTCCTGGTGGTGTAAATGTACGTTGTTGATCATAGTAATCAAATCTACTGTATATTTCAGATGCCCAGTTGTTGAGCAATGCTCCTCGAGGCATAGCAGGCAACGGATACAGAATAGGTTTACCGTTGTGTACTTCAAACAGCACACCTTCGTCTTCTGTGATTTCAGCAAGGCCTGAAGTTTGTGAGTTACTTCTTAGAGTATCCTGTAATACACAGGTAACACTATTGGCATCTTGAGCTGAAATGCTTGAAATCCTAAGCACACGCCCAGCCTGTGAAGTAGCGATATAATCATCTACTGCAACATCAGAACCTGTGTATATGCCATCTTTGTGTAATTGAGCTGAGGATATGGCAATGGTTGCATTGAATTCGTATCCTGCTGTAACAACAGAACCAAGTGTTAATCTTATTGGTAATACTTTTGCACTTGCCTTATATGCCATATTAGAATACCGTGTTTACAATACAATGTCCACTGAGGTCTGCCCCGGTGACTGATGAATTGACATTAATTTTAAACTGAGTCGTACTCAATGTAGACGACCCTGTGTCAGGCACAGTAGCTTGGAAACCACTAGTTGGATATCGTAATTGAAACGCAGTTGTTCCGGCATCGTGACCCAAGTAAGTCACATTTTTTAAATTTCTACCAACAGTATGTGTAACTGTTATCACATTACCTGCAATGCTGGTTGACCAACCAGCTGGTAAATCAGCTGTGTTCAAAACATTACCTGTGCCATCAAAATTAACCTTAAATGTGTGTACTTCGATAACGTTGGTATTTGCAATAGTAATTGTATTTGCATCGTTGGTAATAGTAATGTTTGATCCTTCTACCAATGATTTAAAATTCATTGTAGCAGGCGATCCACTAATGGATCCAAATATACCAGTACCTGCTCCTAAGTTGTTACCTGCTTCTACAACAGATGTGCCTACTTGATCATTAGTGATTGTAACACTGGTAGCATCAGAGCTTAAAGTAATACCAGCACCACCTATAATGCTTTTAAATTGTAAGGTATGTGTACTTGCACTTTCAAATACGCCACTACCCGCACCTAAATTAGTAGCACCTGTAATGGCAACCGCTCCGCCTACTGATAATGCTTTGTTTTCAAATTTTTCTGTAGTACTATTGTAGACCAGATATTGATCGTTAGCAAGAGTAGAATCATCTATACTAAATGGGGGTATAACGTCTGTTGTAAGTGATGCATTTGTGGCTGTTATGCTCATACCGGCTCCTAATTCGTTTTATGTATTTATAACAGATTAGATGAGCAACCGGATTGAGTCAACTCTTCCATGTGTAGATTCATCGTAACTGGCTACAATATGACTACGATCAACTCTAGCACGTAGATATGTAAAGTTTCCGTAAAAGGTTTTACCTACTGTAGCAGTTGTGCCTGAGGCGCCATAATCTAAATAATCAGTATTACCACTCAATTGAAGTGGAAACCAATCATTTGCTGTAGGTGTTTTTTCCAATGTACCTTCTATGTAAATTCTACCATAGAATCCATTTATTTTAATGGCTACTGTGTGTAGCCCATCTGTAAATCCATAATAACCATCTGCCTTAATGTCACTACCTGTGTAGCTCATTGAGGCTGTGTGGGTTAACATTGTTACTGCACTATTCGGCATTCTCTATCTCAATCAATACATTTCCTCCGACGAGCTCCTTAATGACTTCTTGTAATGAAGTTACGACTTCTGGACCTACAAGTTTTCTACTTTCGTCGCTGTCTTTGAGGAGTTCACTGATTTTGATTACTACAACATCTTCATTGATTTTAGCCATATGTCTTCTCCTTAAAGTTATTTATTCAAATTCTAACTCAAGTTTATTTTCTACAGTTACTAGGTTAACCTGTTTCATGATTGAGCCTTTATTGAACAATACTTTTCTTGCTAATGGTCTTTTAACCTGTTCATTGATAACACGTTTCATTGGTCTTGCACCCATTGTTTCACTGAAACCTTGTTTTACCAGCACATCAACTGCTGATTCTGACCAACTGAATCCTACACCTTGCACCACATTTATTTGGTGTTGCAGTTCTGTTAGAAGTTTTCCAGCAATGTTTTTGATGACGTTTGTATCAAGTTTCTTAAAGAAAATCACAGCATCTAGTCTGTTTCTAAATTCAGGAGCAAAGTGTTTTTTAACTGCTTCTTCTTGTGCAGTATCATTATAACCTCCACCAAAACCAATCATACGTTTTTCAGCATCTGCGGCCCCTAAGTTACTGGTCATAATAACAATGGCATTACGAGCATTGGCTGTTTGTCCATTACTACCTGTAACAATACCATTATCCATAATTTGCAGTAGAATATTTAAAACATCTGGGTGAGCTTTTTCTACTTCGTCAAACAATAGAACTGCATTAGGAGTTTCTTTGAGTTTGTTAATAAGTTCACCGGAGCCTGCTCCGCCTTCATCATAACCCATGTAACCTGGAGGTGCACCAATCAGTCTGCTGACTGAATGTCGTTCTTGATATTCACTCATATCATAACGTAGCAGTTTCATGCCTAGTGCATCTGCAAGTGTTTTACAGGTTTCTGTTTTACCTACACCTGTGGGTCCTGTAAACAAATAGTTGCCAATTGGTTTTGTGAGTTCTTTCAATCCACTCTGTGCAATGTAAACTGCATCAGCAAGTCTTGTGATTGCTTCATTCTGTCCAAAAACTTTTTTGCCAATGGCATCTTCAATGTCAACATAGTCATTGTTTTCTTTGGCTTTGCCCAGAAGTTCAACCGGAATATTTGCCATTTTGCTTATTTCAAATTTGATATCTTCTTTGGTTATTTCCCAATGTTCTTTGTCTTCCAATACTTTTTGTCTTGCACCAGCTCTGTCCAACACATCAAAAGCACTATCAGGCAGTTGTTTTTGATGCACATGATCTTTGCTCAATTCAACAACGGCACTGACTGCCTCTGGATTGTACACCACTTGATGATGCAATTCATACGGATTAATGTTGCCACGTACAATGTCTTTGGCAGTTTGTATGTCTGGTTCTACTATTTCAACTGTGTTAAAACGTCTATTGATTGCAGTATCTTTTTCAACTGTGGATCTATATTCGTCCCAGGTGGTTGCACCAATAATTTTTAATGATCCTGATTCTAACACAGGTTTAATTAAATTAGCAAGATCAGGCGATCCACCACCGGCGGATCCTGCTCCCATTATCGTGTGTATTTCATCAATGAAAAGTATGATGTCTTGCCTGTCTTTGAGTATTTTTATTAGATCCTGCACACGTTCTTCAAAGTCACCTCTATATCTTGTACCGGCGATTAAAGCACTCATGTTCAATTGCCACACAATCATGCCTTTGAGTGTGTTAGGCACATTGTCTTCTGTGATAAGTTTTGCAAGACCTTCCACAATAGCAGTCTTACCAACACCTGCTTCTCCCAACAACATCACATTGTTCTTTTTACGTCTAGCAAGTGTTTGTGATACATCAAATAATTCTTCATCTCTGCCAATTAGTTCATTGGAAGATTGTGCTTCTTCATTCAAATTGATACAGAACTGTTTTAATAATTCTTCTTGTCTTTCAACTTTTTGTAGTTCTTGTTGCCCTTGTTCAATTTCTTTGAACTTATTAATAACATGTTCTCTGCTGATGTTGAACGCATTTAGTATGGTGTATGCTGGAGTGTTGCGTTCACTCATTATGCTGACAAACAAATCACGTGGCTCTAAACTTTTACGTCCTGCAAATATAGTCTGTGTAAATGCTCGGTTAAATGTGCGTTCTAGTACCAATGTTTTAGAAGGAGGTGTTCTTGGATCTTCTTCTGCTCTTGCAGACAACATGTATTCATTCAACAGATCTTTGAGATGATTTGTGTCCACATCAAATTCTTTGAGTATTGCATTCACTTCTTCATCATCTATCAATGCATACAAAAGATGCTCCACAGTCACATAACTGCTGGCAGTTCTTTTCGCCGCACTGGTTGAATTGTTAATTATTTTGTTTATTTTTTGCACGTTCTTTTTACTCACACTTGTTTCCTGTTACGAATACTATATAACAATTTAGCTGAAAAATCAAGTCTAATCTAAATCTTGTTCAACAATTTCTGGTGTTTCAGATGGAGTTACTGCTTTTTCATAATATAGAATAACTTCATTCTGTTCTTCAATGAATCGCTTGATTTGTTCCATGTTTAATGCAAGTGCTTCAAAACTAGAGGCGGTCATTGCATACAGTACAAATTCACCCTGTGTGCCTTTGATACGTTCAATGACTTCTTGTAAATTTGCTTCTGTTACCACAACAATATCAGCATCTTTCATTGTGACAGGATCTGGTCGTCTAACAATAGTGATTGTAGGAGCATCTATTTCCGGTGTTTCAACTACTGTTGGTACTGTTACTATTTCTTTAATTGGAGTTCGACTGCAGGCAGTCACCACGAGTAGCACAGCCAATGGCGCCAAAAAATAGGTCAACTTGTTCATTTATTCTTTCCTCACTTGCCTTAGGATCAGCAAGGCTATTTTTAATTATATCGGTATTGGCTAATAGCTTGGCTATTGCCTTGTTAGCCTCTTGTACTTTTTGTAGATTATCACTGAGCTCATTATTCAATGCTTGTTGTCTTTGCAATTCTGCTTTGAACTCTTCAATCTCTTTTTGTACAGTATTTCGATATTGCTCAAACTCAGCCACAGTTGTTTGATGAGCTGTTTCAAGTTTGGCATTGTTAGCCGTTAATACGGCAATTCTTGTTTGTGTGCCTACATAGTATTGATATGCAACCCAGCCTACGCCACCAAGCACACCTAAAATTATGATAATCAAATATATTCTTGCCGCCATTATTTGTACCTATACACTATTCTACCTCTGTTTAAATCATATGGAGTCATTTCTATGTCCACAGTATCACCTAACATGATTTTAATATTGTTCTTGCGGATTTTACCACTTATACTGCCTATTACAATTATTTCACTAGGTGGTTCTAGTTGCACTTTAAAATTTGCATTAGGTAAACATTCTAATACGATTGCTTTGGCCTTAATGATATCTTCTTTGCCCATTAATACCTAGCTAAAAAACGCATTCTTTCTTCGAGTGCTTTTTGCTCTGCTTCTGCTTCTTGAATGCTTTGATATTGTGACGGGTCATTCACAATAGCTTCTTCAAGACCGTCCAATGATTGTGGCATTCCTGTTTTGCCTGTCATGAATTTCCAGTTATCTACTTCACACAGTTTTGTGGTATCATCAAGTATTTTACGAATTGTGTCATGCAGTTTTTGTCCTCTACGCATTTCCACATACACCATGTAGTTGCCTTCAACATTGGTACTTGCACTTACTTCTGTGTCTTCTACTTCGTATGCTCCTGTTTCAATAAAATTACTTAGATCATCGGCGGCATTTTCATTCATTATTTCAAACGCCAAAACAACAATATTTCTATCTTCATCAATTTTGCTCTTGTATTGATCTATGCTAACAACATCATTCACCATGTTTCTGAGTTGGCCTTTGCTAATTCGCTCATTTATCTGCATTTGTAAAAGCCTCCTCTGAATCTAGGTTATCATCTTCTGCTTTTTGTACATCTTCAAGATCTACTGTATCGTCTGCAAACTGTACTTTTTCAACACTCTGTGTGGCAATTAAATCTCTAGGCATTTCAATGGTCACTAACCAAACTCGTTTTTTGGTTGGCTTGGCTTTGTATTTGCCTCGTTGTATATCTGTTTCTGCATCTTCATAGTCAACATCATCTGGTGTACGGATAGTTCCAGGCTGTACAAATGTATCTTCTTTATATTGTACTTTACAGTTGTATTTCAACAGCCTTTCAGCACCTGCAGGATCTGGCATCAATCTGTATGGATACATCAGAGTGACTGTGATCCAGTATTTGTCAATGTCAGGACCTAGTGCAATTTCACCTGCACCCCAATGATCATATGCATATATGTTTGTTTTTTCCAGCACGTCTTCAAAGTCAAGCAGAGTATCTAAAACACTTTCGACTTTGTAAGCTCGTTCTAGTGTGCGATTTACGTCTTCAATATCCATTAAAAATTCCTCTTAAACATATTTACCACGTACAGAACTTTCAGTTGCACTTACTATATACTTATGTGAACGACTGGTCATGTAAGAAGGGTAACCAAACATGGCAAGAAGAGCAATTAAAAAACAGAAGCATATGAATACGAGCATTATTAACTTTGAAACATATCGCAAACGTAAAACGCAGGTACACTTGTTACCAAGAAACCTGCACCAAGAAGATTATCTAACATTGTTAAACGATGATAACAAATACATAGTTTTTGCTACAGGACCTGCGGGTACGGGCAAAACCATGTTAGCATGTCATAGAGCAGTTATGGCTCTAAAAAATCAAACACATGATAAAGTTGTTATTACTCGGCCAGCAGTGAGTGTTGACGAACAACATGGTTTTCTGCCAGGTAATCTTATTGAAAAAATGGCGCCATGGACACGGCCAATATTTGACTGCTTTGAAGAATACTATACACCCCAGGAGATCAATAGAATGATCGCGGACAACAAGATTGAAGTTGCTCCGTTAGCCTACATGAGAGGGCGTACTTTTAAAGATGCATGGATTATAGCAGACGAAATGCAGAATGCAACCCCAAGTCAAATGAAGATGCTGTTGACCAGAATAGGTACAGGCAGTAAATTTGTAATCACAGGAGACTTAAACCAACATGATAGAGGCTACGAACAGAATGGCCTCGCAGATTTTATAGAACATCTAAGATCGGCAAATTCTGATATGATTGGATTAGTGGAATTTCGAAACAAAGATATTGAACGACACGAAGCAGTATCGGAAGTTCTAACTATCTATAACAATCAGTGATCTAAGATTAGATCGCATATATTAGACCAGTTGTTCACTTTAGTCACGTTGTCGATTGTGATATCTTCACTAAATGGGTGAGTCATCAATATTGACTTTAATCCCATCTTAACGCCTAACTCTGCATTTTTAGGCTTGTCTTCAATCCAGTATAAATTGGTATCTTTGTATTCAGCAAGTGCATCATCTTTGTCAGCACCTGTATCCAAGTATACAAACTTGTCAAACACATCACCAAATATCTTTTTAAGATTTTCTGTTCTTGCCATTCCGGCATACTTGTCCAAACTCAACGAAGTAATTACATGGAATACATATCCTGCTTCAGCAAGTTTCTTAACACCCCAATATGCATCTTTGTGTGGTTCTAAATAACCAATCCTAGCACTTTCATTGAACTGCCTTACCATCTGTTGCATCAATGGTTTTTCCATGCCAAATTTCTTAGCCATGTCATAAACACTTGTTCTTGTTGCAGGAGTAAAACCCTGCTCTGTCATATGATGGAAAAATGCACTAGTCCAATCTAGTAACACTCCATCTACATCTGTTAAAATTACGCCTTTTACGTCTTTCATAAAACCTCTCTTACTTAAACAACGGTGCAAAAGTTTCGTACACCACGTTGTATGCATTACATTCATATTCATATGCGTCATAAAAATCATAGTCATCTTCAAACGCATCATCTAATTTGCCAGTGGCAAAATCGTTCCAAGTAGCGAGCATCAGTTCCATGCCCTTGAGAAGATCTCCACTTCCCCAGTTTGTCATTGTTGACTTTGCTTGGTCGAAAGTCATTTCCATCTTATTTGAACTTGGAATCTTAAACATCTGTTACCTCTTTGTTTCTAACTATACATATATAATAGCAAGATATCTTGCCTTTGTCAACCAAAAAGTTTCAAATAATATGGTTTTAATTTGCTTATTGTGTCCTCATAATCCTGAGGATTATTGTATAATTTTTTTGGTATCATATCACCTGCAAGTGTGCTTTTTATTAGATCACAGTTCTTACACAGAGTTTGTGTGTTTGTGGGGCAGTCTGATCCACCATCTCTTTGTGTGTGAATATGATCAACAATCAACATTCCCCAAGCAGTTCTATCTCGTATCAGCTCGTCGTCGATCTGTTTAACCATATCGTGTTTCCACGGATCCAGTCCACAACTATCACAGGTTTTAGATTTATTAAAAGTCCAAGGTCGATCAGTTCGACCTGGCCCTCCATACTCACGCATTAGTCTTTGGTGTTTTTCACAAAGTCTACTGCCTACTCCTTTGTATATAGTTCTAGGGTTTGTGCAGTGAGATAGAATGCACTCTCCAGAAGGGTTTGTCTTCTTGCCCTTGTATCCTATATTGAGTCTTTCAAAAAAATGTTTGCTCATAAACATAATATAGCATGACGTCTTGCTTATGTCAACCACTTTGCTAAATAAGTGGATGGAAAAATAACCTCAAAATTTTTTTTTGAGCAGAAAGAAGGAAAAAATGACACAACTTATAGATCCAAAACAATTTACACACACGGTGGGCCTTTTAAGGTCCTTTTTTTTAGACAAAGGTTTTGATGAAGTACACACTCAAAACAGACTATCAATACTTGCCGCATGTGAAGATCCCTTCAATGTAGCAACATACAATTATGCAGGCCAGGTCTGGCCACTGCCACAAACAGGCCAAATGTGGTTAGAACATGAATTACTTTCAAAGCCCGAATCGAAGGGCTTTTTTTGTGTCTCCACGTCCTACAGACAGGAGCCAAATGCAATACCAGGCAGACACGATATAATCTTTCCAATGTTTGAATTTGAAATGCCAGGCACAATAGATGACCTTAAAGCAATGGAATACGAACTAGTAGATTACTTGGGCTTTGATAAACCAACAGAAAAGACTTATGCAGAATGGCAACAACATTTTGGCTTAGGTGCTGATGTTGAAATGGAAGCTGAACACGAAACTGCAATGTTTGATAATTTTGGATCAGCAATGATCACAGACTTCCCAGAATTTACTTCACCTTTCTGGAACATGAGCAGATATCCAGGCGAAACAGAATCAAAGAAGATTGATGTTATACTGGGTGGTATGGAAACAATTGGTTCAGCTGAACGTTCAACAGATGTAGACATGATGCGAGATACATTTCATACAATCACTGACGGTGCTTACAGTAACCTACTATATGAACTATTTGGAAAAGAAAGAGTTGAAGCAGAACTAGAAGAGTTTTTAAAGTTTGACTTTTTTGAAAGAGTAGGCGGAGGCATTGGAATGACAAGAATGATCGCGGCTTTGGATAAGTTAGAACAATCTAACTTGATCGCCGCATAGGTCAAATAGTTTGGGGTGATGGAATTGGTAGACATGCACGACTGTTTATCGTGTGGTAAAGATACTGCAATATATTTACCGTGGAGGTTCGAATCCTCCCCCCAAAGCCAACCTAATTCATGTTATTATATTCGTGAATCAGTAACTTTTCGTCATTAACATATCTGTTTAATTGACGCATTAGATGAGCAACCACTTTGCTCCAGTAATCTTCTCCCCAACTACCTTCAGCACATCTATCGCGAGCAGTCATAGCCGAGTCAATTCGTTTTTCCAATATTTCAAGTTTAGTTGTCATTATCATCTCCACAGTAGCGATATACATACACCACTGATTTACAATCTGGACAATGTAAATTGCTTACAATGTCAAATTCCCATTCATCTTCGTCGTCAAGATCGTGGTCCCCACCCCAAATTAGTTCTGCTTTACAATGCCAGCAGTTCAAAGATTAAATTCCATTTGTTTTGGTAATTTGGCTCGAGCAGAGATAGTGTCACCATACAATTCGTCTTTCAACTGTTTGATTCGTTCAGTGATAAAACTAATTGTGGTGTGAATATGTCCAGTATCATGAGGCTGTAAAAGTGTTTTGTAATGTTCAAGTTCGCTTTGTAGCACCATAATAGTGTTTAGAATCTCTTTGTTTTTCATAAACTCTCCGTTCAAAAAGTGTATTCTATTAATATATAACATCCTCAAAAAGTTGTCAACCGGTTAAATAGTATTGTGATCAGCGGTTTTTTGCTGATTAACATAACAAGGAGGAGGATTATTATGGAAATCCTAACTAAAATTAGATCGTGGGCCGGAGCTCTAGCCGATGTTGGTGTGAGTTTAGCCGCACTTCTCATCGTCATGGAAGTTCTCGGACTGGGCAAAATCCCATTCTGGACCGGCGACATTTCTGTTGTTGACAATGTGTCAGCAATGCTGGCTAGCCTTGGTTCCCAAGGAATTATTGGCTTGGTAGCGATTTGGGTACTATATCACATATGGCAGAAGAAGTAACCACATAATTTAGTGATGAGAAATCTGTGAGAAAACTCACTCCTAAAAAGAGAATAAAAAAAGGAGCCTTAATTGGCTCCTTTTTCATTTTAGTGATCACTAAAGTTTAGAAACTAAAAGAAACGCCTAGTTCCATTTCGCCTCTTTCACCGGCATCCAAATCCCAAGAAGTTTTTGCATATACTTCTGTTGAACTGTTGATGTCATAGTCAGCACCAACATTCATTGTTGGCATTTGGTCAAACCAATCTGTCAACACAATTGAATCTGTGGCATTGCTGTCATAGATACCAATTTTGGTGTTTGCCCAAATATCAAGTGAACCAGTGGTCCAAGTAATCTCTGGAGTCAAATCCATAGTTGTTTGATCAGCATCAATCAGATGCTTTGCTTTTAGTTCGTTTTCTAAACTGAAACCACCGCCGAGCATTGTTTCGGCAAAAGCGGAGCCAGTAAAGAATAGGCCTGCGATCGCAGTTAAAATAAATTGTCGCATGTTATTTCCTTCCATGTACATGAGAATAGCAGACGTATACACCCGTTTCGTTTGCTAGATATATTTAACCAATAATTGTGGGAAAATGCTTTATATACTACTGTATACAGTATTTTTGGGGATTATGTGTGATTTCGAACACGATAGCTACGAATTAATTCAGCAACCAAAAATGCAATAACGATTGCAATTATAGTGGGTATCCAGCCCATGCCACCAATGATGATACCACCAAAGATACACAGTACTGCCCATACCACACCAAAAACTGCATTCATAAAAAATTCTCTTGAATCAGAATTTCCTAGTACAACACAGAAAGCCAAAAACAAGAAAACGTAAATCATAGATAATCTTTCTTAAGTTTAGCCAACATATATTCTGCGTCAGGATAGCGATCCATCAAATCAACTTCTGCGTCAGCCATATCCAATGCTGTCATTATATCATCTGTTTGTTCAAAGTTTAATTTTTCTAACTCAAGATCAATCCAAAGCAGGAGATCTTCTACTGTTTCTAATCCATACTTGCGAACCAGTGCTTCTGCTAACTTCTCCGGATCTATATTTTTCTCTGACATCATTGCTCCTTAAAAAATAAAAATGGGAGGTCTTTCTCGAGGGCACCTCCCTGTTCCCGCCTAGACTTTTATGTAGGAGCTAGGCCTAACCACGTTTATACTCGTTTCCTATTCACAACTCTTATCTCTTTCAAGTTGTACCGGGCCTTGTCGTCACCTAAGTGTTTCGAGCTCCGTCCCTCACGGCTTACAACTCGGACCGGATTTCTCCGAGTTGCCTCTGTATCACCTTGCTTCACCATAACTTTCAATTCATACAGAGCGAACCTACTCGTGCTTTTTGCGGTGTTACGTTATGCTAATCCATCTTCTCCATGTCCTCCTTTTTAACTATACTTACATAGTAAGACATCTTACTTCAAAAGTCAACCTTTTTCTTTTCACATTGTGAAACATAATATCCAAACCAATGCCTACCATATCGATTATTAATTTCTTTATAAAATTTAGGCTTTTCATGTACGTTTGCAACATAAAAATGTTCTGGATCTTTTTCAGCACAATAAAATATAAGGAAGCAAGGACAGTTATATTTTTCTGCAAAATATCTATAGTCTAAATGCTTTTCATCTGTGCTGAAGAAAGGTTCATGTCCCTTCACATTGTAGATTGCATTTTTGTTTTTTGAATCAAACAATGCAACAACTTTCTTGTCTTTTACTACAATGTGATCTGGAACTGCTTTTTTATTAATTCTATATGCTGGAGGAGATTTAATATCACAACCTGGATATATTTTTTCTATTAACTTTAATGCATCGCCTTTTTCAAGTTTGTCACCAAACTTTTTGGCTTCTTCAAAGTTCATTTTTTCTTTTCCATAAGTTTTAAACAGTTCATAGCCAACTGCTTTTCTTCCTTATCAAAGTCTCGATCCCAACGAGTACCAAATGAAGCATCTAAATCGCTGAGCTTTTCAGCAAGACGCATTAGGCGTACAACCATATGGTCGTCTTTGATTTTATAAGTGAGTTCTGTCATGAACTCGCCAAGTTGTGTGGCACTACGTTGTGTGTCACTGATTTCAAAAAAGTTCATATTAATACTCCTTAAAGTCGCCAAGTTCTTCATTGTCATTGTAGCCTTTGGTGTAGGCTGTGATTTCCTCTGCTGTCATTTTATGCATTGGAACTTCAGGTGACTGATATGTTGCACCTGTGAAATAATGAGGATTGTAGCCTCTACGATAGTAGCTATCAGCACCTCCGCGATCATATGGACCGCCATGTCGCTTATCATACATCGGCAAACTCCACATCTGACATTGGAACAACAACAGTGAATCCTTTGTCATCTTTGATTTGATACAACTCTTTATTGCTGTCTTGCGAAATAACAGTACCTTCACGTTCAAGTAACTTGATACCTGCCACTGGCAAATCTGCCAAACTATACAGAGCACCTGGACGACCAAATTCGTCTACAGGAAACTCTTTTTTATAAGTGCATTTCATTACACAACTCCTGTTATCATTGACTTGTAAATTTTATAGGTTGTGTTACCAAACGGTGAACCACCTGCTCCTAAAACTTCACAAGTTTTATGGTTAAGTTTTTTGATAGTACCAGACTTGACAGTACCTTTGTATTCCCAAGTGATAGTATCACCTTTTTTAAGGCCTCTTGCATTTTGATTTCCAATGAAATTCATCTGCAATTTCCATGCCTTTGCTAATTCGTTAAGATCAGCCTGTGTGTCTAGCTGTCTTAGTGCCGATATGGCTGTTTCTAATGCGTTCATTTTACCCTCCAATTATATTCTATATTTTGACCAACACTCGTCCCAACCATAACTAACACCATCTTCAATGGTATAAGTGTCTAAGTGTGGAACTTCTTTTTTGCCTAGTTCTACTGCAAAATTCATTGCTTCTGAGATATGCTCTGACTCTGTAATTTTGTCATAGACTTTATCCCAAAACTTATCTTCGTTATCTAAAATCCAATTTGACATTCCCATTTACTACTCCTTTTTCCTAACTGTTATATACAGTATAAGACATCTTGGTGTAAAGGTCAACCTAAAAATGTAAGATTTCTTGATTTATTTTTCGGGTAAATTCGTGTTGCACACGATTTTTATGGTAGTAATTGATGATAGTTTTCTGCAAATGATCAGCAGTAGGAGGTGCAATATCTAGAGTTTTGTACATGTCCAGCACATAATCCATGTCTGTAATTCTACTGTGATCAAACACATAATCAAAATGTTCATAGTTGTAATGTATTTCATCTTGATGCCAATCCAACAATTCATCTACAAGTGCTTGATATTCGTATTCCTGTTGATTTGGACCTTCATGTCCGCCATGCTTGTTGTTGACGTCTGTGGTTACACTATCACCGGTACTATTAGGATCAAACTCCATCATAGTATGATGATGACGTGCAGGATTGTTGGGTAAATTCAGCACAGATCCAATGGCTACACAGTTGCTTCTATGCACCATTTGTGCCACTGGCACATAGTATGTAACATTCAAAAACAAACACAGATGTTTGCCTCTGCGTACTTTTTTCCATAAACAAAACAGTTCTCTGAGATATTGTGGTGCTAGTTTGTAAGGTGGTTTCTCACGTTGTCTTACGTATTCATTGTAGTATTCTGTGAATTCATCCCATTGACGTATGTTCCAATCATCATCAATTCTGTAGTGTGTGCCTAAGAAACTGGGATATTCTTCATAGATTATTTCACCTGTGTTTTCAAACTCTGGTGATTGATTGATCAAATAGCTGAGAAATTCACCTCCATTGTGACCACGTGTAACGACAAAATATAGTTTGCTCATACTAAATATTCCTAGCAAGGGCTCGCGACGAAGCCAAGTAATGATCGATATTGCATAGAGGAAGTGCTAAAATATAAAAGAGTTCGATCCAATGCCCTTGTACTAAATGTAATCAACCTTGATAGCTTTATTGAGGCTTGGAAAACGTCTTCCCTCTACATGATGCTCTAACCTACTCCTGCTTCTGTCTGGATATCCTATTCCCATCAGCAATACGGCTTTATCGCCGTTGAGTATTTCATTGACACCATCTGCGTTGTAGCATTGACAACAACCTGTTCTATATCCTAGCATGTTTGCAGTAAGATTCAAATAGCCAGCGGCCACCCCTACTGCACAGTATCTATTTCGTTCTAGTGTTTCTCTAGTTGAATAACGTAACTCTTCAATGTTTTCTCCACGTGCAAAATACTTTTTAAGTTCTTCTGAACGTGCATAGTTTTCATCATAATCTTCACAGAACACCACAAGTAAATTTGCCAATGTTTGCGAATTACTCATGTTTACAATTTCACCATCGTCTGCTTCCATGGTAAACCCTTTGGTTTGTTCATGAATTGATTCTATGGTATCTCTATCAGTAATAAATTTGACTTTGTAATACACATCATTCTGTTTACTGGCGCATTGTGTTACTGCGGTTTCCAGCACTTTAACATCATCTTCATTGATTACTTGTGTGAGATCCCAATTACGTTGGCAACGTTGACTAGCACGAATGGCTTTGTCAATTGATAGTCTTTGAAATTCTTTTGAAATTCCTGTGGTTGGTACAATTCTCATTATGATTCTCCTAAACGTATTTAGTTGTTGTCATTGCGTCTTTGAATACCTTCAAATACGTACTTAAACTCTACACCGTGTCCTATAGTGCAATAAGTGTTGTATGGATTTTTGTGATATTCTAGAACTGTGAATGTACCTGTATCTAAATTGGCATACAAAGCCCAAGGCAACACTGGTCTACTATTTGCTATTCCATCTGCTTCATCTGGATCTAGTACCGGTGTTAACTGCTTTGCAATGCCTACTAATACTTCACCTTTGCTGGCTATTGCACTAAACGTTTCTTCGTCATTGGCGCAAATAACTGGCTTATCATTCCATTCAGCTGAAAATACTATTGTGGGAAATAAAAAGACTGCTATTAATAGTTTCCGTATCATACGGCTTCTCCTATGCAGTACTATTTATTTTTGGCCTTCTACTTTGCTTAACTGCATTAGGTGTGTGTTTGTTTAGCCAAGCCAACCAGGCATCGGCGGCTGTGTCACACTCCATATCCGGAGGTAAATGAAATCCTATCTTTAAAACATTGATATCCCAACCATAAAAAGGTATCATTGTACTGGTGTCAGGGTACATATCTAGTGTGTCTAACTGCCTTTGTACGTGATCATCATACAATATCTTGTGTCTAGTATCCATTTCAGTATATGTATCGTATTGTTTTTGCCATGCATCATCTTTTAAACCAACATTTACCATATACCACCATAAAAATGTTGTGTAAGATGTTTTAATAAACCAATGTTGATCAGCTTCTTCAGGATCTTTTACAATTTTCATTCTTGCACCAGGAATGTCATCTTTTACAAACACAGATTCTGTAATGGGTTCTATGCTGTTTTTAAACTGTGATGTAAAATAATTGTATTCTGAATTGACCAATCTGTGTTTTGTTAAACAAAACATCAGAGGCAATGCTAATTCGTAACTGTTATCAATCCATAGTTTCTGCATGTTTTTCCAATCTGCTCACGAACTCTGCAATAGTATATATGTCTGTCCATGGTCCTATGTTTGTTTCATCCAAATCCAATATGCCAGACAGAGCAAATGTTAATTCAATAACCAATTCGTCTGCTGTCGTCCATTGCTGTTTTTTGCCTGGTGCATGTAGTTTAATATCATCTAGTGCAGTGGTGGGTGATATGGGTATAGCACCATCACAGTAATCATGAAAAATTTGTAGAGCATTATCCAACAAACTTTTGTTTGCGATTGTTGGGTTATGCATGTCTTTCCATTCCTGTGGCAGTTCAGGTCTGCTCGGTTTGTGTTGCAACAACACACTATGAATACTCTGCATGAATTTGTCAAGATCAGGATATTCTAAATCAAAATCAGCAAATACATTTTTACGATAATCTTCATCTTGAAAGAAAAGATCAACAATAATTTTTGTGTGATGCTGTTTGTCCATTCGCATCATGTTTTCTTTTCGCATGGCAAAAAACATGCTTCTACGCAGAGCTGTTCTTACCATACTGTGTAATTGTCTTGGATTTTTTAGTAGTTCATCCACACCTGTTTGATGATGTATCATTAGATGTTGTGGTATGTAATGTGGAAATTTAAACAGTATGCTTCTCAACAGAGGCTCTTCCAATTGAGTATCAGTTACTTCTTGAAAACGTTTGATCAGTTCTTCTGCAAAGCCTACATTAATTTTGTTGTAACTGTCTTTGTCCTTGTTGCTGAGTGTGTCAGTTTCACTGGCATGTCCATATTGACGTAGGTGATAGTAGTGTGCAAAATGCATTTGATTACGCCATTGTGGAAATACCAATGTTGCATCAGGAAATGCTTGACGAAACCAATGAAAGTTTCCATATTCTGCAAACACATATTGTTTGGAAAAGTCTGTTGGATTGCCTTCATGATCCACACTATCTTCTATCAGTGGATGAATTTTTTTGATGCTGGTTTTCCAAAAACCATAATGATCCGGCCATATATCTGTGTGCTTGTGATTTCTATATGTGTTAACGCCAAAGTTACCTGCCACTAATTTTCTTATACTGTTTAATGGTTTTAGATTTTCTCCGTGCTTGTAAAATAGATTGTTGGTCCATTCTGGTTCAAGTTTAAATCCTGTGCCACAATAAAAGTTTGCCTGTTTTTGTTTGAGTATTCCTAGTGCTTGTTCCACAGAAATAGTACCATCCACAGGTAAATCATCCATAAACAGTTTTGCACTAGAAGATACAGATTGTACCAGTTCGCACTCTGCACCTTTGTAATGATGCACAGATGGAGATAGACTCAATGCTTTTGCAACAAGATCATTAGCACTACCCGGATTACCTAATACTATAATCATTCATAACTCGTTTTTTGTCTATGGATTCTTCCAACACAGTATTTGCAATATAACTTTCATAGTATCCTATACAGGTTTGTATCACTGATTTTGACATGCTGTCATCACTCATGTATTCGTATGTTTTCAAAATATTATCTATAATATTATAGTTTACATCTGATTTGGTATATTCGTGACCAAGAATAACATCGTCCCAGTCTACGAGTTTACCACCTATAATGTTTTGAGAAGATACATCTGTGAGTGCATAAGGAAAAAGTTTTACATTGTGTTCCACATACAATGGTACAACGTCTTCCATCAATGTGTGTATTTTACAGTAGAGCCTAGGATCAGCCACAGAACCTTCTATCTCATTGATAGCATACTTCAAATACTTATTCTTGTTCCACAGTTTGGATTTTTCAGTATCCCATTCTGTATCAAGTGTTATAATTTCATGTCCGAGTACAAGCTCATGATTCACTACATCATTGATAAGTGCAATCTGCTTGTCAATGTCATCTGTACCATTTGCGAAGGGAATTGTTTTTATGTATACAGAACCAATCTTGTATGTCCATCGTGGGCTACTGCTGGACTTTTCTAGTTCTTCTTTAACCAGTTGCAATTTTACTCAGTTCCACCATTGTCGCTGAGAGATTGATTTCAATATCTGCCACCTGTCCGTGCTTGACTAATCCATCACGTATTTTTAATATGGCTTCATCTTGTGCTAGTTCATCGCCAAACATATCGACGTTTTTGTACAACCAACTGTATATGTCATTGTACTCATCTGGCCTAGCTCGTTCAATGATCAGCTTCCGTGCATCTCTAATGCGTTTTTGTTTGAACAGTTCAACCATTTGCAATCGCCATTCACTGCTGGCTTCTTCTTCAGATGCATCATGCAACACACCATCTTGCACATTCAGTTGTACTGTGTTTATGGTTTTACGCAGATCTGGATATGTGGCTCGCACATACTTGTCCAGCACTTCAATTTCAGCTACCACATTATTTTCTGCAAGTATTTCTGCAATGCGAACTGTAAAGTCGTTTTGATCCAAACTTGTGATATGAAAGCCTTGACACCTACTGTGCAGAGCAGGAATAATCATGTGTGGGTAGTTGCATGTGAGAATAAAACGTACCACACTATGATACTGTTCCATAACACCACGTAGTGCCGCCTGACCTTCTGGCGATATATGATCAGCCTCATCAAGTAGAATAACTTTAAAGTTACCCCATGGCATTGTTTCTGAGAAGCTCGTGATCTTTTTACGAATCATGTCAACGCCATTATCTCTACTGGCATTGATTGTAAGCACATCAGCATCTTCAATCATAAGCTCTTGTATCAACACTCTTGCCAATGTAGTTTTGCCTGTACCAGCACTACCAGAAAACAACAGATGCGGAATACCACCATCTGCAATCCAACTGTTAACCTGCTTACGTTGTGCTTCGTCTTTGAAAACATATTCGCCCACAGTTCTTGGACGATACTTTTCTACCCAAATGTCTTTCATATTGTTACCTTCTGTAAATGTAATTGTTCTGATGCAAGATTCTTTGCTTTTGCTTCTACCTGTATATCAAAATACTCATTGAATGACAGAGCCCAGTCATTTGTTTTTCTGTTGGGCAACAAATCCGAATGTGCTCTCATCTTTTGTTTCTTACAGCCTTTTGCAATCAAATCCTTGATGTTGTGCATTTCTGTGTGCATACGATCACCCAATTCTGCTGGAGCAAGTGCTTCGTCTCTGCAATAAGAATAGTGCATGGATGGCCTCACACCACGCCAAGAATCAATGATACGTTTCACTCTGTCATCTGTAGGCTCAATGTATTCTTCGTCACGAATCCAGTGATGATGAATATCTAACACCAATGCAACATGTTTTTCAAGTTGTAGTGTTGCATCCAGTCCATGTCCCATTTCGTCATTCTCAATAGTTATCAAGTTACGAGCTTCGGGTGAAAGTCTTGGTAGTGCTTTGATAATGCCTTCTGGTCCTTGCCTGCCTGATATGTGTACATTAATTTTGCAACCATCTTGCCATGTTTTGCCAAAGCCCATCCAACGTGCCATGTTAACATGATATTCAAATTCATCTATGGATCTGTCTACCACATCTGGTCTGTCAGATGCAAGTACTGTGAATTGTCCAGGATGAAAGGAAACTTTAACATCTAGTTTACGAGCAAGTTCACCAACTTCTGCAAAATGCTTTTCGCAGTAACTTACAATTTCAGGTGAATCCACATACCAACGCCATGTTTCTTCTGTGGCCATGGGCAACACAGGAGAGCCTAATCGTACCATTCTGCGTTCTGGTTCTAACTCACCAACCTTGCGAACAAGTTTTTTCAAAGATTCAATGTTGTGCTTTACCACCATATCAAGTTTTTCTTCTGCTTGATCTTGATGTTCATTGAGCCAACGCACAGTGGTTGCTTTGGTATTGAAAGGTCGTTGTATTTCCTCCAACTGTTTCTTCTTTAAACTTTGATCATGATGAAACCATTGACAACAAAAGCCAATGCGTTTGGTTACTCCAGAATGATTCCAATTTGGAACAAATGTCATTGTCATTTATATTTTTCTCCCATTTCTAGCATGTTTTGTTTGTATTCTTCGTATAGTGCTGGATCAGATTTACTGCCAGTACCATCTACTCCAAAATTACAACTTGCAACAATCAACAAAAAAGCGACAGCTCCAAATGAAATATACTTACTGAAAGTCAAAAAGCCCTTGTAAGTTTTTTCTGCTTCTGCCTGTGCTTGTGCTCTAACTTCATCGTTCATCGATAATACCTTTCACTTTCCATGGAGTAAAACACACAGTACCTAGACTGATATGATCTGCTCCGCGATCTCTATAGTATTCAGCATGCCATCGCTCGGTTACACCACCGCCTGCGATAACAGTTACATGAGGATGTTTCTCTTTTATATAAGACATGAGCCTGAGAGTGTGTGGCAACAGTATTTTGCCAGACAATCCTCCTTTTTCACTTGGTAATGTATTACTTGCATGTATTTGATTATAGCCTGAATCTACTATTTTGTCAACCAGGTCATATGAGGCTGTAGGAGGTATCTTGCAGATACACCAATATCTGTGTGTTTTAGGAAATTCATCAAAATAAGGAAAACTGGTTGCATCTTCGTCTTTGTCTAAATTAGGACAACTTATATTAACTTCTATGCTTTGATTTTCTGGAACTATGCTGTCAAAGTTTATCCAATCCCATTTGTGTATGGCGGCGATACTGAGTACATCAAAACTGCCTCGACGTTCAAGTCCTTTGTGTATACCTGCATTGCGTAGTCCTATTTTGTTACGCCATGACCAACCAGCTTCACTGCGTACATATCTCAGTGTTTTCAGTATTTGCCATGCCAGTCCAGGTCGTGGTTCAACTGTCCAACTACCAGTGACGCTGATTGCATTTTGGAACTTGAGATAGTTTCCAAAAGGTGCTGATATAAAAAATTTCATTATTCTCCGTACTTACACAACAGACTTACACGTTTGGTTTTGGTTATTGGTAATGTGTGCCAGGTGTTTTCACTGGTCACAAATGCCCACATAAGATTGGGCTGACAAGGAACTTCAGTGGTCATTGTAGAGCCCACCTGTAAATTGTGTACTCTAACAGTTTCATATTTTTCATTTTCGCTGAGATATATCTGTAAATTTATACAGGGTTTATCTTTGAGATCTGTGTGTGCATTCAGTCCAAACCCAGGTTCAGCATGTACCAACCTGCATGACTGCATTTTTGCTCTGGGTGGTGGTGTGATATCAAATTGATCGTACAGAGCAGATATCAATTGAGGATCTGCCAACATTTCCAGCACATCTAAAAATGCAGGATCTGTTTGATACATCATGTTATATTTGATACAGTTTTCTTCTGTTGATGTTTGCTCTTTGTTTGGTATTGCAGAATTAATGTTTTCGAATAGATCTTTGGGTAAAAAGTTTGGTGCCACAATGTGGGGCCATGGTAATTTTCTTATATCAATATTCGTCAGTGGTTCCATATTATGGGTCTATCTTCAATGCAGTTATCGGTAATCCTTCTTCAAACAACATACCAGTATCCAAAGAATCTACCCATGTGTCCCAATCAAAATTTTGAATGCCTTCTGGGAATACTCTTTTTTCTTCTTCTGGTGCTATAATTGATTCTAAATGTTGTTTGATTCTTTCGTGCAGTCTAACAATTTCATCGGGTACTGCAATACCTAGTGCGGTGTATGTTTCTTTTACTTTGTCTAAACTGTATAGATCCTCAACATTTACACGAGCGTCCCAGGATTTTGCATCTGCTTTCATTTCAGAACGTGCAAAACGAAGAATACCAATGGTTACTTCTTCTTGTGTTATTTCATGATCTGAATGATCTGGATATGCATTGTATAGAAACATGTATCGTTGATTTTTATCTACTCTTAGATTTGATTTAACAAGAAGTGTTTTCACTGATGTATCTGCATCTGTGCTATCTTTTGCAATCTGTACACATTCATCTGTGTATAACCAAGTTGGACACACAACAACGATACCAGGTAAAGGAGTTTTGTGCAACTCTGTTTTTAGATTTTTAAAAATTTCCTGCAGGTCATCATACTCTGACCAAATTGCCCTGCGTTCCATTGTGTCAAATCTCTGTAGGTCTTCCAGTATGCCACCCAACAATACCATGTTGTGATCAGCAAAATCTTCCACATGTGAATTTTCATTCACTGAATTGTTAATCAAGTATGAACTGAAAAGATCTTCTTCGATGTCAGGATACACACCAAATGGTCCTTCTTTCATGCCAATGAATTGAGCTGGTGGTAAAGGTGGTCCCCACATGTTAGGACTTTGGCTGATTAGCCATGCCCATGACATTGCATCTAGTCCAGGCTGTGTTGGTACAATTACAATATGTTTCATCAACTTATCCTATATTCATATTTAGTTTAAAATTGCTAATGTAATCATTATCATTTAGTCTACTTAGTTTAAACACATGTTCGCATTTGGGTACCAACATTTTTGTTTCATATTCTACACATTTGTTTACTGCTAACTGTACCACATCTGCAGATACATCTTTGCTCAATCCGTACCATTCTGCATATGCTCTGCTGTCGTACAAATAGTGATCCCATATCACTGCTACTTTTTTAATAGGCACAGACCATTCTGCAATTTGATCTGTTAGCTCAACAATTTGATCTGTTTGTGTATTAACCTCTATCGGTATGCCCACATTTTCATAGTAATCTGCTCTGCTTAAAACACGAGCCAGGCGATATCGCTTATAGCCATTCTGTACTATAGTTTCAATCGCCTGATTTATTTCTGTGTCTGATGATTTAAGGTTTAATGCTTCATTTACTTCATTAGCACGATCACCAATGAATATTAGTATCATATGCTAGGTCGTTCTTCACTTGTACCTAGTATTGCATCTGTGTCGATGCCAAATACTTTTTCACCTTCTACTTCAATGCCACGTGTCCATCTGCCATGATCAACCAAGATATATTGGTTTTCTTCAATGTCCTGAACTTCTGAGCCAACTGATATGGTTTGGAACCATCTTGCTCTGATGCCTCTTTCTTCACCATTGTCAGCAGTAAGAATAATACCGCCTGGTGTTTTTCTAAGTTGATCAGGGTTTTCTAACAATCGTGCAATGACTTTTGTTTTCAGTGCTTTCAACATACTGTGCTCCTATGTGTTTACTGATTTCATTTATTCAATGTCGATATCGAGCATACTGCCATCACTGTATTCTACTTCCCAATACTGTGATCCGTCTTCTCTAGTTTTTTTATTTCGACTGATTTCTACTTCGCCTTCTACACTATGTTTTTCGTATACCTCGCCCACATATTTCTTTGGTGGAGGTGGTGGTGGCGGAGTAGGTTTTGCCTTTGCTTTTGGTTTAGGCTTGGGCTTTACCACTTCTTGTTTTACTGGCTCGGGTGCTTTTTCTGGTTCTGCCGTTACATCTTCAATTGGTTCAGGAATAGGGTCTTGTTTCAAACTCACTTCCACTGAATCAGTAGGAGGTGTACTATAATATTCTTTGTTGACTTGCTCTACTTGAACAACCACTTTGTTTTGTCCATCAATAACATCACCTCGTGCATTACGAGGCACATTGCTTACAGCACGTTCACCTTCATGCTTGGCCGCAAGAGCCATCATATCAAAAGGCTTACCATTATATGTTCTATGCTTGTGTGCCATATTCTTTCCTATTTCAAAAATTCCGTTATATCTAAATCATAACGGATACTGTTAATGCGATGTACGCCAATCAGATACAGTACATAACTTGCAACACTTGATCCTCTGCCTACACCCCAAACAATGTTTTTATCACGCAGAGTATCAGTGAAATACACAAGGAAACGTAATACTGGATACATATTGCGTTCCTTGTAAAGATGTAATTCTGTTGCTACTCGGTCAACTTCTTCCTGTTTATTACACCGGTCTAACAAATAATGTTCTATATCCAGTTGCTTATACTTATCAGGCAAATACCAGTTGCTTGTACATCTTTCAATAAACTGTTCTGCAGACTCGTTGGAAGGTGCTTGTATTGTGATTTTACTTGGGTTGTCAAAGTAATTACTCCAAGTGTTGTATTCATCCACTAGATCTGTATCAGTGCTGACCACAGTTTTTACATCATTGTTGCGAAGCCATACTTCCACAATATCATCACTGCTTACCACTTGCTGGTAGTTGGAATTCATCTTCATCCTATATTTAAAATATCGTCAGTGATATCGTCTTTCTTGGCTTCTGCTTCTTGAGCCTGACGTTCTTTGAACTGACGCATTGTGATTTGGTGATTTATTTCTGACAGTATCATTTCAAACTGTTGATGTACCATCTGTGAATTACTTGCTTGAAGAGCCGTGGCACGTTTTTTGTGTAGTTCTATTCGTGCATCTAGTAGCTCTTCAAGACTCATATTTTCATATTGTTCCATTTATTCCCTGTTACCAAGCAACATCAATAGCATTTGAAATAGATTAATAAAATTCAAATATAAACTGATTGCAAACTTGATTCCATATCTTTCATCTCTGGTTTGAATAAAAATTGCTTTTGCAGTTTGTGTATCGTATGCTGTCAAACCTGTAAAGATTAGAACACCGATAATACTAATTGCAAACATTAGAGCAGTACTGGCCATAAAAATGTTAACAATACTTGCAATAATGATACCAATCAAACCAATGAACAGAAAACTGCCCCATGAGGTTAGATCTCTGTTTGTGGTGTATCCATACAAACTAGCACCAGCAAATGTGGCTGATGTAATAAAGAACACCTGTGTAATACTCATTGCCGTGTAGACAGCAAAAATTGTACTTAGGCTAAGGCCCATTAGTGTTACAAATGCATAATAAAATACACCAAGTTTTTGTAGGCTCCAGTTCTGTCCTGCAAAACTGTACCAAAAAATCATACCCAATGGTGCAAACATTGCCACATAAAGCAAACTGCCCATTGCATATAGTAGTCCTGATGAGTATGTCAACCATGCTACTGCACCTGAAACAGCCAGTCCACTGGCAGTATGATTGTACATGGTAAGCATCAGTTGTCTTAGGCCTTGATCAAACTCAATGGTTGGCCCTTCACTGGCATAAATTCTTTCGTTCTGATTCATTTTTACTCCATCATCATTCTTTGTGGCGTAGTCTTTGCAGGTTTGTCTTCTGTTTCGAGTCTAAACTCTTGCCACTTATCTTTTAACAAATCTACTGACATGTCAATAAACATTAAAAATAGTGTCGCCACCGGTGCATACAATGTGAAGAATAGGCCTCCAATGCCTAACACCATGTATGCAAGGTATCTTTTGTTGTAGTTTGGCATTGTTCTAAAATCAAACAGCCAAGCAATAAAGTGTAGTACTTTCAAATTTATCTCCTTACTTTACAATGTGAACACCAATCGTGCTCACTGAGTTCAAATTTACATTCGGGACATACTTTTATTCTACTATACTCGTATGGCACTTTGCCATATCCCACAACTCTGTCCCATTCACGTTGTGTGTATCCAATTTCTTTATCCCATAAGTCGGTGTTCTTAAATGTCTCCGTCTGCTCTGTTTTCACTTGAGAAGACGTCAAATCCTCCGCCTGGGTATCTTGATCTAAGTTTTTCAACATTATTTCCTATAACGTCATTAGGATCTACGCCTAATGCTCTGCATGAATTAATCCAGTACCATGCAACATCACCTAGCTCACTTGCTAGATGTTTTTTAATATCGTCTGTCATTTCTTTGCCTTGAAACACACACTTTTTAATTATTTCCGCAAACTCACCTGCTTCTGAGCTCATGCCTACTGCACCAGTTAATAGTGTTGCCATGTTAACGCCTGTATCATTTTCCAATGCTTCTAATCTATTGCACAGTTCAACAGTTTCATTACTGGCAGAGCTGGTTACACCTCTTACAAATTCTTTGTACTTATTTAAATCTATCTGACTCATATTATACTCCATAGTTCTTCATTAACATATTTTAAGCTATTATTCCAGTATTTGTCAACCACTTTATTAAGTTTTTTAAACTCTGCCCAACGATCAGGATTTTGCACTTTGTCGCAGGCGTTTTCCAAAACACGAGTATCCACTGGTATACTCTGTAAAAATTCTTTCACTCGTTTTTTGTATGGCAATGGTGCATTGCCTATGAACAGATATTCTGGTCCAGTTACTATATCTCTGTTCCAATGTCTAATACCAGTGTCTCGTACCCAAAGCCATAAATTTTCTAGATCCAACACATTCAATACACTTATGGTGCTTTGACATTGCAAACTTATATTATCCAGATCGAGGTCTTTGAACCATTGAATGGTTTCTTCAATTTCACGCCACTGTGAAGGTGGTCGTATGTAATCATTCATTTTATCAACACCATCAATGCTGAACACAATCTCCACTGACCCTAACTGTTCCCAAACTTCTAACACTCTATCAGTTGGTCTTTGTGTGCCGTTTGTGTGATACCTAGCAGTAACTCTGCCTGAGTATCTATTTTCTGCTACCAACTTGTCTAAAAACTCTTCATGATTTGGGTGCAACAAAGGTTCACCACCCATAAACTTCAATCGATCCACTTCGGACAAATCAACATCTATTGCATCTATTTCCAAACGCCACTCGGGCCATGAGTCTTTTTTAATTTTGGTTTCATTGTATATGAATCTATCAACACCAGCCCAGCGAGTTGAATCATTGCCATTGCACATTCTACATGCAAGGTTGCATATGTTTCCAAATGATATTTCTACATATCTGGGTGGTAGTTTTGCAAAACGTGAATTATCCACATCTTCGTATATTTCGTTGAACTGCTGACGCATACTTTTAACACCAGCTTCTTCTTCTGTTTTACATTTTACACAATGATCTGGAAACTTGCCCTGTATAAAATGACGTTGTGGCATTCTGTGATGATATTCAGACAGCTTTCTGCCAGAACCACCCACAGTTACCCAACCCATTGCCTGTCCGCCATTTGTGAATCTACAACACGGAGTTACTTTGCCTGGATTTTGGATACATTGACCTACCCATGGAAGAACACAAGATTTAGACTGCAAAACTCTCACCGCACCCACATGATGCAGTTGCGTTTGGATTCTTTACTGTCAAGTAACTGCCACCTAGCTCTTGTACATAATCCACAGTACAACCAAACAAAAACATTTCAGCCATTGGGTCAACTACTAATATATCATCTAATACCGGAAACTCTTTGGGATCATCAGTGAAGTCCCATTCATACTTGAAACCACTACACCCGCCACCCTTGACATTCAAGGTAGCATACTTTTTACCACTGCTTGATAATGCATTTGAAAGATAATCTTTTGCATTATCGCTTATACTTAACATCATGATAAGGCTCCTACTTTATATACTACTTATCACCAATCTTCTTGAAACATAGCCATACGTTCTTCTTTGGTTTTGGCTCTATTTTGTTCATATTCAGGCATTGGATCTGTTTGATCCACAATTTGATGATCTGCCCATAGATCTGAATATTTTTGATTGAATTCTACCCATTCATCGGCACCTTCGGCTGTGTCAGGTAGTATTGCTTCTTCTGGACACTCTGGTTCACACACTCCACAGTCTATGCATTCTTCTGGATTGATCACCAGTATGTTAGGACCTTCATAGAAACAATCAACAGGGCAAACTGCTACACAGGTTGTGTGCTTACAGCCTATGCACTTGTCATTTACAATGTATGTCATAAAACTCCGTTACTCCCAAAGTCCTAGTATCATGCGAGCTTCTTCACTCATCTTGTCTGGACCAAATGGAGGATCAAATGTAGTTATCACTTCACATTCTTCCACACCTACCACTGCTTTGGCGGCCCAACGTATATCGTCTACAATTTGATCTGCGGCCGGGCAAAATGCACTGGTTAGAGTATGTGTGATGGTTACATTTGGTAAGTCGTCTAGATTAATATCGTATATTAATCCTAGATCATAAATGTTGATGGCAATTTCAGGATCATACACACCCTTGAGATTGTCCACAATCGATTGTCCTATTTCTGGTTTATTCATTGGCTTGTGCTTTCATTATATCCATCATTTGGAAAAATCCGTTGCCTCGTTGAGCTGACAGTATTTCTTTTACACCTATGCTCTTGCCAATATTTACTGGATCACACTCAGCAACTTCAGACAACGGAACACTATTAAAAATGTCCAACAACATGTATGCATAACCTGATGCTATCATGCCGTTACTGTATGCTTTGAATCTGTTTTCGTGTATGCCCACAAACAAATCATATTGACATCTGCTGACACGATTTGATTCAATTCGCTGATCTTCTGGCAAAGGATCATTGTGTAACTTGCGACCTTCATCTAGCAAATGTTCGTACAACATTAAATCATCGCCGAGTTCTTCAAAAAGATCTCGCCACTCTTGTATTTTATTGTGCATATTCGTTGAGCCAATATCGTATTTCATTGTATCCTTTTGTGATCTGTTGGCAATAGTTATTTTTGTTTGCCAATGCTTCTTTTAAAGGATAATCATTGCCACCTGGTTCCATCATATCGCCAAAAAACATCACATCACCATATGGAAAATCTTGTGCTATTTGAGATTTATCACAGCCTACCTGCATGATGTCTAATCCTGTTTCACCTGCTACTAGAGCCACACAGTTATATTTTTCTTTGAAAAGATCATTAAACATTGTTGCTACTTTTTCACGTTCATTGGTATCTTTATCCCAATCAACATACATCTGTCTTTCACCTAGTGTGAGATTGTTTCTGCCAGGTATTGAAAAGTTGCATTGTCCTGTTCTATGTTCTATGTGGTTGCCCACACGCAACGGAAACTTGGATTGTTCTAGAACTGCTTCTAACCAAAACACACAATCTTCATTCAGTCGCCAATCGCTTCGATATACTTCTACACCTTTTTCCCAAACTGAATTACCTGAACAATTATAGCTTCGTGTAACTGCCATCATTACATCTTCGCCCAGTTGTTCTAGTGTTTTTTCATAGTCAGATCCTGTAGCAAGATAAACTTCTCTCCTGTTACAAAAATCAATAAACCATTTTTCAAAACCAGGTTCTATGCGTCCTCGAGAAGGAGTTAGAGTTCCGTCTACGTCAAATATGAATTTGTTCATGATTATTCCAAAGTATATATTGCTGAATTTGAACCATGTTCTGAACATTCAGCTGACACACAGTAACATCTGTGATTGGTCATTTCACGTACCAGTTTGTCTGCAAATTTAAAGGCATGCTCCGCAAACTTTTCAGCACCCACACCATCCAGTTGTGTGATCTGTGCTATGCCGTGTGTTTCTAATTCTAACAGTTTGTCCTTCTTTGGATCATTGATGTCAATCACAGTCTTGTGATCAAATGTGTCTTCCAGCCATTGCTTCAATGGTTTCAGTCCTCCAAAGTCTACTGCCCAGTTTTTATTGTCCAGTTCATCACAGCCAAATGTAAACTTGAATGCTAAACTGTATCCGTGCAAATACTTACAATGTGAATGGTCTGCATGTGGTTGTCGAAAAACTGCACTCAGTCCAATGCTATGATTATAAGTTTTAGTTGATAGATATTTTGCCATATTTTACCTCGTTGGTTGAGGAGCGGAATATTTATAGTGGGTCGATCCTGTAAGTCCACTTGTTATGATGCTTTGTTAATTTTGGTGACATTGCCAACCTGTGTCAGTGTTGCATAGTTTTTCATTGCAGGTCCAGTTCTAACCAATGATAGATTAGAATTTGCAGTTGCATGAGCCACTGCTTGATCTTCTGTTTCAAACTGTTTGGTAGTTTTTTTACCTGTGTTTGAATCTAAAAATACCCAATTTCTTTTTTTAGGTGCTGGCATGTTTGTCTCCTATACATATTTAGCGGTGCCGTGTTCACGCCATTGTCTCTTGTCTGCTAAAAAGCTCGCACCTTCTGACCAACGTACCAGATGCCAAGCATCCATGGTTTGCCATATGGTTTTTAGCTTTTCCAATTCCCATTCAGAATCTCTTTCTACTGCATATTCTGAATTAGCAGGATAAACATCAAATTCATGACTGTTTACATAATACTTGAATTCTTCTACTGTGTCAATGGTTTTTGCTTCCCAAGAAGATTTTGGTTTTGCCCAATGAAAGTCAATGTAAACTGCTGGTATTGTGGGCCAATCTAAACTTGCGGCCGCTTGACATCTGCCTGAGCCTGGATGTATACGCCATCTGTTCTTCCAACGTTCATACAGTAATGTGACAGGGTGAGTCAATCCATTCACTATAAACTGTTCTCTTAACCAACTCACTTTGCAGTAGTCTTCCATTATATCTCTGTTGGGCATCGAATTGTCTGTGACACGAGCATCACGAAAGGCACGCCAATCTTTAGGATTTAACGTGCCTGCTTTGTCCTGTAAACTCAGCCAGTCTTTGCGATAACTTGTGAGTGGATATTCAACTTTCCAAACCAATCCTCCGGCTCGATGATGTCGACTCCACCAATGTTGAATTTCTATTCCCATCTGTAGAAAATGTGACTTCCTATTCTTCCAACTAGATTCATGCCTCTGTCATGCCTCCATTTAGGCTTTACATAGGTTGCATGATAATGAGTTGCACCTTCTGTTATACCTCTGTATTCTCCGCTATACAGTATATAACCAGCTACGAGTTTTGCTCGTTCCCAAGCATCATTGTCGTATTTAGGAATTGTGTCCTTTTTACCATCACAGTACCATGAAAACTGACATCTGTGTCTTAGAGGAATATATTCTCTTTCCGATGCTGGTAAATTAGGATCTTGTTTGGTTTTCCACAGTTCTTTGACTGGACCTTCGTAGATGACATCACAAACTGTGTTTGGATATCGTTTGTCTTTTACTCGATTAAGTACCACATCTGCAACCGCAAATTGCCCTGCCATGTTATCTGATCTTGATTCAAAATAGATATTCTTGGCCATACATTCATGATCCTTGTCATTGAAGTATATTCCTAGCGGTCGTTTTGGGGGTTCTTGAGCAGTAAGTGAGTT
>CEPN01000645.1_pt1 | contig 32695 bp, 51 predicted proteins | sample 530391 | NCBI WGS metagenome assembly CEPN01 (sample SAMEA2620027, study PRJEB7988) | marine metagenome | isolation source: saline water (ENVO:00002010), including
GCAGATGAGCAGGTAAAAGCCAGTCAAGAACTGATACAAAAACTCAGAGAGAAAATCAAAGTTGATGGTGGTGTTGATGTAGATGCTATTGTTGATGAACAGATGGCAAGAATAAAAGAGGCCAATGTAGAGATTGACAAGTTAACAGAAGAAAAGTATACTTTAGAAGCAGAGTACAGAAAACTAGAAGCCGAAGTTGGTCCAATTAAATACATTGCAGAACTTATATACGGCGAAGATGTAGACAGAGACATACTAGAAAAGGCTGTACGTTGGGTCATAATTACTATTATATTTGTGTTTGATCCTTTGGCAGTACTGCTATTGATTGCAAGTCAATACACATTTGAGTGGAGAAGACAAGATGGAACAGGTTTACGACCATTGGTTGCAACAACACCTACAGTTGATGGATCAGATGATGGGCAAAAAGACAACGAAGATTTACAAGAAGAACATGTGGAACCTGATGAACGAGATGGAGAAACCGATCATGAAGATGATGTTCATGAACGGGAAACAGTGGCGGAAGACGAAGAACAGGTTTCTGACAGTGAACTAAAATTTTTAAAGAAAGAAATAGAAACAGAAACACCAGCTGGATTTAAAGTAGACAATTCAGTGATAGAAACACCTCCAGAGGACGACAGAGAGGATGATGAGGAATTAAAAGAATTACTTTCACAAGCAGATGAAGAAACACTTGAGGAAGTAGCCAAAGAACTAGACAAAGAAGAAGAACCAAAAATCAATCTCAATCGCATACGAGATTTAACTATACCAGACGCAGATTTGTCGGCTGAAGAACTGCAACAAAGAATGGCAGTATTTCCTGAAGGATACGACGGCAAACTGATAGACCACACCAAACTTAAACAAACGTATGAAAAAATTATAAAAAATGAATAATCAACTTATTGAAGTAACGCCACCTGATATACTTGCTCTGGATGACGGTATCAGTGTGTTAGTGCTAGGCGATGCAAAATGGTTAACAGATCTCAAAGACTTTGTTAACAAAACTTTTATCCACTCACCTGTTGCCCTTTATTACACGGACAAAAGAATTCGTTCGGACAATATACATTGGGCAGTATATCAAAACAGAATGGCTGACTATGCCATAGTGGATCTAGAAACTGCAAATGAACTTGAACTCATGTTGGCTTTGACCAGGGATCGTGCTACATTTTATGTGTGCAATCCCAACAGTCAAAAAGACAAAAGACGCATACTACATGCGAGAGAACAGGAAGTAATGGTTTTTGATAGTGTTGAACAGTTGAAAACGTATTTTCAAAACATTGTATTTAATCAACCAGAATAGGAGAATTATGCCGAGACCAAATAGAAAACCAAGATATCTAATTAACGAAAACATTAGATTTCCAATGGTTAGACTAATCAACGTGAACAATGAACAGGAAGGATTAGTCAAAACACATCATGCAAGAAACATGGCAATGGAACATCAATTAGATTTAGTTTGCATTAGCCAAGAAGCAGATCCGCCAGTCTGTAAAATAATTGATTTTAATAAATGGCAATATCAAGAACAACAACGCAACAAAGAGTCTGCTCGTAAGCAGAGAGCCAACAGAATTGAAACCAAAGAGTTTCAGTTCAGATTAACCATTGACAAACACGATAAAGATGTTAAAATAAAGAATATATGCAAACACATGGCCAAAGGTGCTCATATCCGATGTGTACTACAACTTAGAGGTCGTGAACGTGGCAACATAAATTATGCCAAAGAGTTTTTTGAAGGCATACTAACTGATATTGGTGAACACAGTATTGTGGCACCAATTAATGTTTCAGGCAATAAAATTATTGCCGTGATTAAAAAGGATTAATATGGGTGCAAATAAACACAAGAATTCACTAAGTGATTTCAAAGCAAAAGGCATGCATGTTGAAGTTCGTAATAACGATGTCAACAGAGCCATGCGTAAACTTAAAAAGTTGGTAAACCAAGAAGGTATTATCAAAGAAATTCGCGACAGACAACATTTTGTTGGTGCCAGTGAAAAACGCAGAAAAGCAAAAGCACAGGGCAGAAAACGTTGGCTGAAAAAACTCGCAAAAATGGAATCTAACTGGTGATAAATAAAAATGTAGTAATGAGGTTGACAAAACGTGATCGAGTTACTATATTATAAGTGTAGGTGCCAATGATGGGCCTACTAACATTAATCTTGCTTAATATAAAGGAGATAGCAAATGAATAGATTAACAACCCTCGACATCAATAAACTAACACCCTACGCAGTAGGTTTCGACAGAGTATTTGACGACATGTTCAAGTACATCGAACACAACACTTCAAGCACAGGGTATCCTCCATACAACATCATCAAAGATGGTGAAAAGTTTCAAATCGAACTAGCACTTGCTGGTGTAGATAAAAAAGATTTGGAAATCACAGTCGCTGAAGGTGTGCTTACTGTTGAACACAAAGCACCAGGCGAACAAGATCTTGGTAATAGTTGGGATTGGATTCACAAAGGTATTGCACAGAGGAGTTTCAAGCGAAACTTTACTTTGAGTGATGATATTGTGGTACAGGGTTCTCGAATGGAAAATGGTATGCTTTACATTGAACTAGAGCGAATCATTCCAGAAGAGAAGAAACCTAAAACAATCGCTATTAAATAAGCAATAAATATGTAATGGAGGGATATGTTATTTCAATGTAACCCCTCCATTATGAGGATTAATAAAATGAGTACAACAACTGCGGTTAAAACTATCAGCCTAACTGATGTAAAGTTTCCAAAAAAATGCAATGTTATTCTTTTGAATGATGATGTTACTCCAATGAATTTTGTGGTAGAAATTTTGATTGGGCTGTTTGGCCACACACAAGAAACTGCTGAAAAGGTTATGTTGTTTATACACAAAACTGGCAAAGGTGTAGCAGGCACATACGACCCAGAAATTGCAGAACAGAAGGCTTTTGAGTGTTCACAGTTATCAAGAGCAAACAGTTTTCCACTAACGGTTGACGTAGAACAAATTTAGTGTTATAAAATAATAATGAAAACAGGTATTACATTCAGTACATTTGACTTGCTCCATGCTGGGCATATAGGCATGTTACGTGAAGCAAGATCAAACTGTGACTATCTAATTGTTGGACTACAAACAGATCCAACCATCAATAGACCCGATACAAAAAATCCACCAGTACAAACTCTAGTAGAAAGATATGCACAACTCAATGCACTCAAGTTCATTGACGAAATTGTGCCTTATCAAACCGAAGAAGACCTTGTGGATATATTAGAATTATTTGAAATAGATGTAAGATTTCTTGGTGAAGAATATCGTGAAAAAGATTTTACGGGCAAAGACGTCTGCAGAAAACGTGGCATTGAATTACACTTTAACAAACGTGATCACAGATTCAGTACCACTGATTTAAGAAAGCGAGTTGAGAATGCGCCTCGAAACGGAAATTAAACTAGATTACAACAATGTGCTGATCCGACCAAAACGCAGTACATTGGGCAGTAGAAAAATTGTTGACCTTGCACGTGGTTTTACTTTTGTAAATTACAAAGGTCCAATGCTGAAGAATGACGAAGACAAACACTATCGTGGTATTCCTATCATGGCGTCAAACATGGATGGTGTTGGCACATTTGAAATGGCAGACACACTTGCACGAGAACAGTTGATGACATGTTTGGTAAAAACATACGAAGTGATGGAACTGGTCAACTACTTTGACGGCATTGAAAATGACGATAACTTTCGCACAGAATATGTGGCAATGAGCATTGGCATCACAGAACGTGATGATGAAAAGTTTAGAAATGTATACGAACAGGTTGATGGTAAACTTAAATATGTATGCATTGATGTTGCAAATGGTTATTCAGAACGATTTGTACAGTTTGTGAGAGATTTTAGAAAGCACTATCCAGAGATAGTGATCATTGCTGGTAATGTTGTTACTGGCGAAATGACAGAAGAATTAATATTAAGTGGAGCGGACATTGTCAAAGTTGGAATCGGACCAGGGTCTGTTTGTACGACTCGCATACAAACTGGGGTGGGCTATCCCCAACTTAGTGCGGTTATTGAGTGCTCCGATGCGGCACATGGACTTGGAGGACACATCATTGCTGATGGTGGCTGTACTTGCCCTGGCGATGTGGCTAAGGCTTTTGCAGGTGGAGCCGACTTCGTTATGTTGGGTGGCATGTTAGCAGGACATGATGAAGGTGGTGGTGAAGTAATTACCAAAGATTTTATCACATCAGAAGTGACTGGACCAGCACATCGAACTCTGTTGCACAGTGGCGGACCCACTGACAGAGTGATCAAACAAGAAAAGTTTGTGCAGTTTTATGGCATGAGTTCACGAGCGGCCAATGACAAACATTTTGGCGGACTCAAAGACTACAGATCATCAGAAGGCAGAGAAGTTATGGTTCCTTATAGAGGACCTGTGCGAATGACTCTGCAGGACATACTGGGTGGACTTCGTAGCACCTGTACCTATGCTGGAGCTCAACGTCTAAAGCATCTATCAAAATGCACCACATTTATACAATGCTATGACACTCATAATCGTGTTTACGAATAGGGTGCTACAATATAGCATAGCGAGTTTGCATTAAATACATAGCTAATTTACGTTTTACGTGATAAGTATCAGTGAACGCATTCGTGTTCGGGCAACGGGAAAGACCGTGGCATAACTCATGCCTAATCGAGCGGCGCCGGGAGAGACCGGGGTATTGCTGACCTTAAGCATCCATACATAATAGGAGAAAACAATGGCTAACATGCTTTTTGCTGGCCTAGTGAGTTTCCTGTCTGGACGTTCGAACAACGTACACAAGGATATTCTCACTTATGCCAAAACAGAATATAAAAACGATTGGAAGTACCAATACGCCAAACTGAGTGAACAGTTTGAAAGAACAGGAAAATGGGGAAGACAATGAAATTTTTTAAATGCTTCAATTTAAAATTTGGTTGGGAAGTGAAGTCTGCTCCCAAAAACAATGATGCAAATCCTAACCTAGAAGGGTGGGTTTAATGGCTAGATTAATCGTAGGTTGGTTCGAAGCAGTAGGACGAGCCAGAGCGGCGAATGAATTAATCAGATTAGGCTATCATGAAGAAGCAAAGAAACTTATGACAGAAGGAAACTATCGATGATGCAAGATCTTAAAAGACTAAAAGTAGTGGCATTGGGTTTAACACTCGTAATGGCACTATTAATAACACCATCTGTGTACGCAGAAGATATGACCGTAGAAATGTTAAACAAACGTGACGATGGTGCAAAAATGGTGTATTCAGTTGATATCGCAAGAATTGATGCTGGTGACACAATCACTTGGGTACCAACTTCAAAAGGACACAATGTACACTTTATTGCAGGTCCTGAAGGTTGGGAACTACCAAAGAAATCAAAAAACAACAAAGAAGTTGCAATTACATTTGACACACCAGGCATTTATTTGTACCAGTGTACACCACACGCCACAATGGGTATGATTGCAATGGTAGTTGTGGGTGAGGATCTTTCAAACAAAGATGCTATTGCAAAAGCCAAAATTAGAGGCAAAAGCAAGAAAGTATTCAAGAAACTGCTTGGAGAACTGTAGATGAACTGGTTCCTAAGTTTTTTCAAATGGGAAAGAAAAGACCCAATAGTAGAATATCTCAGTCAATCAATTGATCTCGTTGATCTAGAACAAAGAGAAAAAAATCTAAAGTATAATAATTTTAGAGTAAAATATTGGCTCTGATGTAATTTATGGTTGACAGTAAGACGTCTTGATGTTATACTGTATATAACAATTAGGAGTTTTACTGTTGACGGTAAATATTAGCATGTCAGATTCTACAATAAAAAACAACTACACACAGGTTCAATACATTCAAAAAATGAACACAGAATCTGTGAAAAAGTATCATCAAAAGCTGGATGATGCTAACAGAGTCAGACTCAATGATAATCTATTAATTCATAACAAACAGAAAAGTGAAATGAATGAGTTGATGTTGAAACTGTATCATGAACGAATTGATAGGTTGCTCACATACAATCAATATGCTAATATAGTTAAGCCGTTAATGGATCAAGGAAAAATAATTAGCATAGAGGCGTAAATGGAAGATATAACATATCCTACCAATCAATTACCATCATCATTGACAACAGATCACGAAAGCAACATTTGGCCAATATTTGAACGAATTGTTGCAACAAACAGCACCAAAGTCAAACAAGAAATATTGGAAGAATACCGAGATGAAAGTCTTTTATCACGTATTCTTTATTATGCTTACAATCCACATTTGAATTATTATATCACAGGAGATGCTTTGACTGATCCTGCGTCATATGAAGGCAAAGGTATCAGCAAGGCGTTAGATCCACATGATACTATTTTAGAAGATTTAATTAGTAGAAAAGTTACTGGACATGATGCTAGAGATAGATGTGATGCAGTACTGGCCAAACTTAACTATCATGATGCTATAATATTCAAACGTATACTTAATAGAGATTTACGTTTAGGTATGGGTATTAAAACCATCAACAAAGTATGGAAAGGACTTATACCAGAGTTTGGTGTTATGTTATGTTCACCTGCCAATGAAAAAACACTAGACAAAATGGATTACCCTTGTTTGGCACAGTTAAAATTAGATGGTATGCGATCTGTTGTGATTGTTAACAACGATTCTGTGCAAGTAAAAAGCAGATCAGGTAAAGACATACAGTTACACGGCGAATTTGACGAACAGTTTTCTAAACTAGCACAAGGTGGTTCATGGGTATTCGATGGTGAATTGCTTGTGTTAGGTGATGATGGCAATCCGTTGGATAGAAAAACAGGCAATGGTATTCTTAACAAAGCAGTAAAAGGCACTATCACACCTGAAGATGCTAAACGTGTTAGAATGATTGTTTGGGATATGATTCGTGGTGATGGCTTTGCAAAAGGTTGGGATGATAGGTTCAATTACAATCTTAGATTTAAAAGTTTGCATCAATATCTTACAGGTTTTACTCAAGGTTGGATTGCTGGTATGGCACAATGTGGAGAAAACATACAACCTAAAATGCAATTAGTTGTTACTAGACAGGTTGCTAACTACGAAGAAGCCAATACATGGGCTCAGGAAGTTATGGCACAAGGACACGAAGGTATTATTCTAAAATCAACTGCTGGTTTGTATGAAAACAAAAGAGTAAATCATCAAATCAAAATCAAAGCAGAACTAGAAGCTGATTTAGTTGTTACAGACTGGATAGAAGGTACAGGACGTAATGAAGGAAGACTGGGAGCATTAACTGTTGAAAGTGCAGATGGTGGTGTAAAGGTAAATGTAGGTTCAGGTTTCAGTGACGAGCTTAGAGATGAAATTACCAAAGACTCGATATTAGGTAGCATAATTACAGTTAGATACAACGAAATTATTCAAGACAAAAACAGTTCAACAAAAAGTTTGTTTTTGCCTCGCTTCTTAGAAGTGAGATTAGACAAGGACACGGCGGATATACTATGACAGTTTTTACATGGTTACTATTTGGTTTGGTTATTAAACATGCCTACATGGATTTATATGTACAGGCCACACGACCACCAGCAAACAAAACTCGATATCTAAACGGATTTAGACATTATTTTGATCATGGCTTAGGCACAGCCGTTGTTATAATGTTGTGTTTTGGTATAGATGAATGGAAAATTGCAATAGCATTGGGTGTGTTTGATTTGTTTATACACAGTCTAATAGATTTTGGCAAGGCTCGTTTGACTCGTAGATTGGGTTGGCACAGAGATGAACCACGATTTTGGAAGTTACAATCACTGGATCAATCGTTGCACTTTGTCACTTACATGCTGATTGTTATGACTACATATAACTATTACAATGCAATTTAAATGATTTTTCGCCAAATGCCGTGCCTCCTACATTGCACGATCCACATGCAGGTCCTTTACGTGTACCTTGGCTTAGCTGGCGTCGGATATTAACTAGATCTTCATGCAACCATAATTCAGACAATGGCGTGTCATTGATATTGCCAAATCGTCCTGATGCACGTTGCCAGTCATTGCAACACAACACAAGATCACCATTCCAATCAATCAAAGTTTTATAAAAAGGCAAATAGCACGGATTGTCAATGACTTCTGCAGAAGCTGAATTACCAGCTCTGTTATTAAAATTGTATTCTGCTATCAATTCATCTTTGTTTTTGTTAGGATCATCATAGTGATTGCGTATACGCCAACGATCCTCTGGATAGTGTCGCATCATCAGTGCCAAGTGGTGGTATTGTTCTGCACCATCATATGAATCTATTGTGATTCTGCTGACACCTGATGCATAAAGATCGCCCACAAGACTTGGCATTGCTTCCAGTCTATCTCCGTTGGTGGTTATTTCTATGTGGCGGGACCAGTTTTGTGCTATGCTAACGAGCAGTTCGCATATGTTAGGATGAGTCATAGGCTCACCAAAACCTGTCACATGTATTTCACCATCGTATTCTGCATCTGCTAGTTGTTGACCTAACTCCAGTCCAGTGGTGGTACTCATAAACAATTTTTGGTTACTGTAAACTTCTGGATCTGAACGTGGACAAAAACTGCATGTACGATTGCACAGTTCTGATACATTAATTTCAACTGTACGAAGACCAGGCAATGCAGGATTGCCGATCCAACCTGTTTCTGCTCTGTGTTTTCTATCTCTTAGGTGCTCGTCGCTATCAAATTGATTTGTTTTTTGTAATGATTTTTGCGTATCGAGTAATGTCATGATCATAGACGTGGTCAAAAATTTCTCCTTTTCGCCATGCTCTTAACAATCCACGTATCTTATCCCAAAACCTGCGTACAGGGTTTGTTCCCATACCTGTGTGTATTGTTTTCTTATAGCTGATGTAATACAATTTACCTACGTGATCGTACATGATAGGACCTGGTACTGCTGTCACTATGTCATTATTATTTACAAATCTATAACACGAGTAATCTTTATCGAAATGATGTGCAAACCTTCTATTACCCACTCTGGGTGATCCATATGTGTAAGTTGCCACTGGTTTTTGTTCCAGTCTTGTTGTAACCACTGTTGCCATGGCGGCACCTAAACTGTGTCCGCAAACAAATATCTTTTTACCTTGATGCTTTTTTACAAATTTATCTATTTGGTCCATAATCTTAAGAACTTCATCTTTGAAGCCGGCGTGTACTCTACCGTGATATTTGCTACTGCTTTTCCATGCTTTTAGATCTGCAACAACGTCTGATTTTTCTTTGGGTTCTGTGCCACGAAGTGCAATCACAATGTGATCGTCTTTGGCTAATCCATAACCTTGAGCACCATCTTTGTCAAAATATTTGCAATCTGTGTATCCAGCTTCTTTGGCCAGTTTCCTACCTGTTAATGGTTGGCAATATGCAAACGCAGAACACCATGCAAGATGTGATGCATTACTCCAACTCCAACCATTCATACTTGATAAATCTAATTCGCCCTCTAACATTATTTCCCCTTCAGTCTATTGATTTCTTGTCTGTTCTCAGCAATCTTTTCATTCTGTGTGTTGTCAATCATGTTTTGCAACTTTGCGGCCTTTTCTTCATCTGTGTCCAAATGTAAATCTTTGTTGATAACTTTTTCTAATTTTAACATTGGTATTCTTTCGTTAGGCACATAACGCCATGTGTAACCACGTGGGCCATACACACCAAACACAGATTCAGACAAACCAATTTTAACTATTATGGCATCTTCTCCATCTAATACCACAGAGTCGCCCTCATTGAATGACTTGTTCATTTTAAACATCATACCTTTTGCAATTTTTGTTGCAAAATCCTTAAACCAAAGAGTGATAACTAATATTAGTAGAGCACTAATAAAAGGCATTATCAAATTGGTTATTTCAATTCCTACTTGATCAGGTGTCATACTCAATCCTCTTCTACTACGTAATATAACATATTTACCGGAAACCTTGCTAGGATACCATACTATGAATGATTATTATACCACCGAAAAACTGATGAAACGGATTTACCATGAGCTGTTTGGCGACCGTGAAGCCAAAACACTCACAGCTTTGGATAGAGCTCGACTGGCAGGACATATAAAACCTTTACTGAAGAACACAATATCAGACAATCAACTCAATCAGTATGTAACTCATAATTGGAAAACAGATTGGAAACAGTTTGTTTCTGAAATGCTTCTAAATAGTGCTTACAATGTTACTCGAGTGTGTCCTGTAGAAACTGTGGTAATTGCTGGATTGCCCGGCACTGGTGCTGAATTTGTACAAAGGTACACTCACAACATTGCTAATTCTTTGCCACAAGACACAAGAAGTTTTCGTGCTATAAACAAATCCACACCCGAACTGTATGAAATACAACAACTGATACACAAACCCAAATTTGATTTTGACAAAAGTTTTAACATGATTGAACAGTATGCAGAAAATCAAAAACTTAGAACTGTGGTGCTGAGTGTTACTCAGTGGAACAAACACATCATCAATTGGTTGGGTTATTTCAAAGACATGAGTGTGTTAAAAATATTGCCTATGTCACATGTGGGCAAACATCTAGCATCACGAATGCAACATGTCGTATTGGAAACGCATGTGCAGAATGATCTTAGAAATGTGCGTATGGAAACCTCTGTGCAGGGCGATTTTAAAAACAGCTATTTCAATTCATGGTATAACAAGAACGTTATACACGACATGTCTTTATTAAATAATAAAGCAGACAACTCATATCACCATTGGTTCAGCGTGGACACATTTCATCCCACAGACGTATTATCGCTGGATTTACTTGCAACAAATAACATGCTGTTTGCAAACGGCTATTCACAATTCTTACAGGAAGTGCCGGGTGTCGATCAAAAACGCAAAAAAGAATTCGCAGAAGCAATGGTAAACTTATGGGTGCAAACACTCAAAACAGAATTTAAAGGATTTGTAATATAATGGAAAACGTTAATCATTTGTTATATGAAAAAATCAAACTTGATATAGATTTAAATCAACTGATGTCAGATTGGATCAATATCTCACCATCACTGAGAGCCTATCATTGGCATGGTTACGAAAACAGACACAGTTCGCAAGTGGCAGTACAGAGTGGACCATTGGATACAAACGAATACACATCATCATGTGGCAGACAGCAATTAAAAGACACAGGCTATAAAAGTTCAGATTGGAATGTTGTAAATGAACTTTTCCGAGGCACAGAGTTTGAACGATTGTGCAATGAGTATGAGTGTTATAAAATGCGTGTGATGAGACTGTGGCCCAAAAGCATGTACTCTGTGCATATTGACAAGTCACCACGTTTTCACGTTGTGCTGAGTACAAATCCCGGTGCATTCATGATGTGGCCTGATTCAAACACACACATACACATGCCCAGACTCAGTGCATGGTATACCAACACTTGTCCACGACACACAGCCTGTAACTCAGGTGATGTATACAGAGATCACATTGTGTTTTGTTCAGACAAATTGTTGGCTCCATATGAAGGCACCTATGAAAGGTTGCCCAAAGATACACCAAGAGGAGTACTATGATGAGCAGTGATCAGATGCTATACTTACTAACAATTATAATTATATCACAGGTGGCAATAATATTAATGGGTGCCAATTAATGACAGTTTTAGTTATAGGACACACCAAAGGAATAGGACAACAACTTTTAAAAGTGTTTGACGCAGATCAAGATGTGATAGGTTGTTCAAGAGCCACTGGACATGATATTACTCGTTCATCGGACAGAAGAAAAGTGTTGGAATTGGCACGTGGGTTTGATACCATCATATTAAATGCTTTCTCAGATGAAGTTAAAGATGCACAACACGATATGCTTTGTGAATTGTACAATGCATTTGAAAATAAATTAAAAACAATAGTTGTTATCAGTAGCAACTCTGCTGATACTTGGAAGAAAAAATTACGCAAGTATCCAAGTTATAAAATGCAAATAGATCACACATGCAGACAGATGGCACATCTAAATGCACCATGCAGAGTGATAAACATACGTCCTGGATACACAGCAACAGATAGAATACCCAAAGAAAAACATGTTAGTGCAATGAGCCCTAACAGTTTAGCATTAGCTATACGCAGAATAATAGAATTACCCAGCGATATAAGACCCACTGAAGTAACACTACAACCGGAAATACACCATGGAAGAGATCACAACTAAAATACCTGAATTCCGTACCAAGGAAGATATAGATTTTATGAAGTCTATGTACAGGGCACCTAAACAATATAAAAATCATATAACGGAGAAGCAACATGCTCAACTTATGGACCTATGGGCTAATCATAAAGACAAAAGACAGTTTGATGCTGGCGGAGGCGCCAGTCTACGTTTCCCATATGATTGGGAAGAGTTGGATCCTATTATTGGAGACACTATCAGAGCTACCGTCGGGCATGATGGTTGGCGTTTTATAAGTGGCAGATTGTATCACATACACGGACAAAAAGTTTGGGATAGAATACACACAGACAACTGGAACATGGTTAAAACAAAGGGTGTAAAAGCACCCAACAACAAAGGCGACAAACTGTTAAATTGGTTAACAGAAAATCCAGAACATGTGTACAAACCTTACATGACATACGTTTTTCCACTTGACTTTTCGCACGAAGCTAGTACAGTAGTATTTGATCAATCCTATTGGGGTGTTGAAAGCATATACTATAATGGACACAAAGATCGTGTACACAAATATGTTGAAAGAATAGATCCAGGATATCACATTGAAGAAGATACATACAACAAATACCTTAGACATATACCCAAGGATATACTGGAAGGATTCACAATCAAAGATGTTTATGATTGGGAACCACAAGACGTTATCAGTTGGGTATCACCGCAGATACATGTGGCTGGTGCAATGGATCTAGGGTGGACCAAAACTGGCGTAACAGTTTGGATCGCACACAAGGAGTAACAATGACAAATTGGAATAAAAATGCATTGGATTACGGGATACCCGAAGAAACATCTGGAGCACCAGATTTATTTCAAAAAGTAGATTTTATTTCACATGCAGGAATACCATTGAGTTGGAAAATTGAATGTGATGCAATCAAACCACAAGAATGGGATTGTTTTGCTACAATGATAATGGATTATCAAACAGAACCATTTTCAAAAGTAGTAGGTATACCCAGAGGCGGATTGCCACTGCAACATGCACTTGAGCCTTATGCCACTGAAGGAGATTATCCTTGGCTGGTTGTGGATGATGTTTATACAACAGGCACAAGTTTTAGAGAATTTTGCACAAACAAAAACACAATGTTTGCGTACAAATGGTGCGTATTTGCACGAAAACCCATAAACCCAAATGACGAAGTTAGAGCGTTATTTACAATGCCGGAGAAACCAAATGCATAGTGTAGAAGATTATTATAAAAGATGTAGTGTGTTGCATGAAAAAGCAATAGAACTTCACAGAGAAAGATACAGGGTATCAGGAGAATATGATTCAGCAAAATGTAAATTTATACTTGATGATATCAAAGCATTAGCACGTTCGCTGTCGCACAGTGAAGTAGATATGGATATTGATTTTGGAAAGAAATGATTTATAACAAAATTCAAACTCTAGAGTTTGAACTCAGCAGTTCGTGTAATGCTTATTGTAGTGTATGTCCACGCTATATAGAACACAATGGTGGATTGTACACAAATCCAAATGCTGATCTAAATTCGCATCTTACACCAGCAATGGTTAGAGATATAATGACTGGTTTTCCTCTGGATGATGTGGTAAAAATTGATTGTATTGGTACTGTGGGTGATCCGTTGGCCAACAAAGACATTGTGGAAATTGTCAGCACCATAGTAGAACATGCTCCTTATTGTCAACTGCAAATACACACAAACGGAAGTTTACGCAACACAAAAACATTTGAACAGTTGGCAGAACTTATGCCATTCATTAAAAAAAGAGTTATTGTGTTCAGCATTGACGGATTGATAGATACAAATCATTTGTACAGAAAAAATGTAGATTTTAACAAAGTGATGGATAATGCTTCTGCATTTATCAAAGCAGGTGGCAATGCACAATGGAAAATGATTGAGTTTTCACACAACAGACATCAGTTAGAAACAGCAAAGAAATTGTCCACTGCTCTTGGCTTTAAAAGTTTCAATGTGTCTGAAAATCAATCGCCTGATGAAATGGTAGATAGAAACATTGTTGATGGCGAAAACATATTAAAAGTTTACAAACGACCTCCCAACAAAGCAGATGATAATTGGGAAGATGATGAACCATTTGAAGAAGTAGAAGACGGTGTAGTGATTGAACCACAATGTGAATTGGGACAATACATACACATACGAGCAGATGGTTTGGTGTTTCCGTGTTGTATGACAGCAGGAAATTTTTACAATCCAACGAAATGGATTAGGCAAGACGTCATGGATTTAATGGGATTGCCAGCTGATTGGAATAACTTGCATCAGAGAAGTTTTTCTGATATTATGTATTCAGCTGAATGGAGTAAAGTTAAAGCAAATTATGATAGTGAAAAACCCTGTTGGGTGTGTGCAGATAACTGTGCAGTAGATACAACAAGACCCAACAAACCTAATCATATAAGGCAAGACTATACTGCTAAATTTTTATAGAAAGGGAGGTTTATGTCAGATGAATTTCCAAGTCGAAAAGAAGTGTATAAAATGTTTTGGATGACAAAAGGACATTTTCAAGCAACTGAAGAAACTATATATAGTTGCTATTGGGGTTATTTTAAAAGAGCGTGGCATAACGAAGAGTTTTATACCCACGGAGAAGGATTTGAAGAAGCATGGAAGAAGTTAAATGGTAAATGATGTAGTAAAATGGTTACTGGGTGGCAGTAGTATTACCCTCGCAGTAATTTATACAATAGGACACATGTTGATAGCAATCGTGTGTGTTATGGTAATCACAGGAGCAAGTCTAGAACTTGCCACACTAGATGCAATAGTAGAGCCAATCATAAATGGTGTTTGGTTTTATGTACTGCATGAAACATGGAAAAAATATGCTAGAACATCTTAGAAAATATATAGGATTATATCTAACGGCATTATTGTTGCCTTTTATGTTTGGGTATGGCGTAAGTGAAGAACACCCTATATGGGTATGGTGGATAGCATTTGCCTTGGTAATATTAAAAACACCTCCTTACAGTATAAGTGATCGTTTTTGGGGAGCCTATAGTAGATTATTAGATTGGATACTAGGACCTTTATTGAGTAGAGTAAAAACATGGCCTTGGTGGGCTAGAGGCATATTTGCACTAGTTATACTTTACTGTACTGAAACATATGTTTTATCACCAATGGGTTATACTATGTTACCTTGGCGTATGGATTTTAGTTGACGAATGTGGTATTTTATGTTATAAATAGACTGTTGGCGTTGAAGCAACGTGAACACGAGCTGGACCCGGGGGCGGTACCCGGCGGCTCCACCAAAACACATTAGGAGAATAAAATGGAATTTTTACTTTGGCATGGACTTGCAATAGCTACAGTAATTGTAATTAGTTTTATAGCAGGTTATGTAACTGCTGGTGCAGTCAGAAAATTAACTGACCATTATCGTAATATTCCATAGTGTGTTTTTGTGGGGCCGAACTAGGATCGACAGGCGAACTAGCGAAGTGGAGTCAACCGGATGACTGCGTTATTGGTCACTTAAACTAAATGCAAACGATAATTTTGCACCTTCAGATTACGCCTTAGCGGCATAATGCTGTCGGGTTGGCGACTTACCTAGGAACAGAAAAGTCGCACCAATTAATAGGAGAAAACGTATGAGCAATAAAGACAGCTGGAAAGCCTTCCCGCCAATCGCAATTTGGATCATTATTAAACATAGTTGGAATGGCGTAATGACAATTGAACACTCACCATTACGTAAACTTGACCCGATGGTTGCACACATGTTGTTTACTATACTTGGCTTTATGTGGAGTGCAATTTTTGGTATTGCTATTGTAGAAAGCTACACAGCATTTGGAGTAAGTGCAATAGTACACATTTGTTTGATCAGTGGTATTTTTATCACAGCCATGGTGTTCAATGAAGCCGACAAACGACCAGATGCATTAAATGAAACCATGAAAAAGTTTTCATTGAAATCAGGATATCACAGTTTTCCTAGAGCAAGACAAAACATGTGGGTAAATGGACAAAAAGTAAAACTGGATGAAAATGATCCAGGCGGAGAGCACGAGTAATATGTTTCCTAGACTACTGGTAGCACTAGAAAACGAATTACCAACCGAGCAATTCTACAGTCAGTACAAAGGTCATGAGAGAATTCAACTGCATCATACTGGCGTAGGATTGGTCAATGCTTGTAATCAAGTTGCTAAATTAATCTACACAAGGAATGCCACATCAGTTATTAACTTTGGCACAGCCGGTTTGGTAAGCAACAAAGATCTTGCAGGTAAGCTCGTAGAAGTTGATGTGATTATACACAGAGATATGAAAACAGAACCACAAGCACCTCGTGGTGTAACTCCATTTGAAGATGATGAATTTGCAGGTGCATTAACAACAGGCTCAGAAACCAACATCACATGTGGCTCAGGTGATAGTTTTGTGCAGGAACCTGATGCATGGTTTGAATATGCAAACATAGATCTTGTGGACATGGAAGCATATGCGATTGCAAAATTGTGTGCTATGAATAACATACCTTTTAGATGTTTCAAGTATGTCACAGACTTTGCAGACGAAAATGCAATGAAGAATTGGCAAGCCAACGTTGCAGACGGAGCCGAACTGTTTATTGATTGGATTAATAAAGAATATGACAGTAGAATATGAACATGGTGAATTAAAAGAATGTGTACTCGCAGACTTTTATACACCTGAATTTTGGGACGAATGGCTGTCTGTTGATGATGTGGATGACATCAGAGATATATTCAAACGTATCAGCACAGAAATATTAGAAGACCTTGCAAGTATAGAACGCACACTACAAGAGCATGGCATCACAGTACACAAGCCTGACACAGCCAACATAGAAAAAGAATTATTGTATGGCGAAATGACTGGCCAGGACGATAATGTAAACTCCAGCACAATGTTTGATCTACTTGCAAACGTTGATGCTCCTATGACTCCAGGTTACGATTTATGGTTGTTCAACAACAAACTGTACACCTGTGAAGAAAAAGACATTGAATACACCAGCATTTTTAACCGACTAGAAGCTGAAGGCATCACAGTTGAAAGAGATCCAAACAACACAAGTTTAAAAAAGTTTCCTTTTCAATCAGTACAAAGATTGGGCAATACTGTGTGGGCGGATTCAGCCGAGCTCAGTGAAGAACAAATTGCTCTGTTGCAAACCATGTTGCCCACAGACACACAACTTATTGTTGAAGATGACAACGGACACAATTTTATAAAATGGATTAATCCACAACTGATACACTATTCAGGTCACAACGAAGATAAAGGACCTGATGCTTGTTCGGGTATAACCAAAGTGTATGGACATGGCATGTCATCGGGCAGATGGTTAAATGAAACAAAAAACATAACATCCATGGACTCATTTGTTAACAATGCCATTGCTGAAATGCTTAAATTAAATTCAAACAAATGGTGGGTAGATAGATATATAGAAACTGGCAATAACACAATACTGAAAGAAGTAAAAGCATTTTGTCAATATTGGGTTGACTTCACTGAAGGTGTTACACCATTTGAACAGGATGGTATTGCACTCAATCATCAAACCTACATGACAATGGGCTCAGATCCAGATCAAGTGCGAGCATTCAAAGACAAAGGTGTTGATTTAATCAGTGTGCCTTTTAGACACAGATATCTATGGGGACACAGTCTACGTGGTTATGTTGCAGATCTTAAGAGGACATAATTGGAAAAACCCACCTACGAAAAGTTTTTGTTAGATTGTACCACTAACCCACATTGGATAAAACGTGTAGTAGAAGAACGTAAGCTCAGTTTAAATTATCCTAAAGTATGCGAATACGAAATTAAAATACAGGCCTATGTTGAATGGAGAAGAAAATATGATCAATAGTTGGACAGGTTTTCAACCACTCCGTGAAGTATGGTTAGGTGATGTTTGGCCTGTGGGCTGGGAAAAGTTTATACTGAAAGATCCTGTGCAACAGGAAAAGTTGCGAAACATCATCATTCAAACACAGGAACAACTGAACACATTTCAACGCATAATGGAAGATGATGGTATTCGTGTGCGTAGGCCTTGTATGCCAGGACCTGAAAAGGTGTTTGAGATGTGGCAAAAACCACGTGGTTATGATTATTGGACTTATGTTAGAGATTACTTTGAACAAGAATTATTCAAAGGTCATTACATAGAAGCAGTTGGCAACTACGAAAAGTTTCAAAAAGAAATGCAGATGTGCTTTGAAGAAATAACAGATCAAAGTCTACTGCCTGAATTGAATCCCAGAGACAATTTCCTAGTGTACGGAAACACCATGTGGGTGTATCACGACTATGCTAAAGCAATGGCATGGTGGGGAGATACTTTGGATGAATATGTGTCTGCAGGATTTGATGTGAGATTTCCTGCACAACAGAAACAATACATGGGTGTGGTTCCGCCCAGCATTGTGCGTTTGGGTAAAGATGTTATCATTGAAAATACACCTCACCCTGTGTACAGTTTACAGGATCATACAGGCAACAAAATTATGGCCAAAGCCATGCGAAATCAATATAACGCTCGAGTGTATGAGTCAGGCTATGTGGACGGCAGACACTCAGACGGACAGTTTGCAGTACTGAGGCCAGGTGTTGCCATGACATCACAGGTGCGTGGAGATAGATATCAAGATTCATTGCCAGGCTGGCGAGTTATCAGACACGTTACACCTGAGTTTCACAGACTGTCGCAGGAAGAAAAAGATGAAATATTTTCCATGCGTTTTGTTAACAAACAGATAGAGCCATGGATAGGCAATATCACAGAATCGTTTTTTGATGTAAACTGTTTGGTAAGAGATGAAGGACATGTTTACGTTTCCAGCGATCCACCCAAAGACTTGGGCAGTAGCTACACAGTTATTCCATGGAGATACAGATTCTTTTGGGATGGTGGATTGCATTGCATAACCCTAGACATTAACAGAGAAGGCAAACAGGAGGACTACTTTGACAGTAAAATTAATTAGCTATACTAAACCAGCAGACTTTTTCACAGTACCAACAAGCAGGCATGACGTAGAAAACGTACAAGACCTTGTGGCATATTGTGCAAGAGTTTCAAATCCCTCAAATCAAAACAACAAAGAAACCAATGAAAAACTCATCAAGTATTTGATTAAACATCAACATTGGTCACCATTGGAAATGGTTAATGCTTGTCTGGAGATTAATACCACAAGAGATATTGCACACCAAATTGTGCGTCATAGATCATTTTCGTTTCAAGAGTTTAGTCAGCGTTATGCAAATCCGGAAGAAATGGGTGAAATGTTTGTGCATAGAGAAGCTCGTATGCAGGACACAAAGAACAGACAAAATAGTGTAGAGCTGGATGAAAACAACATAGAAGATGTGCGTCTTGCAATGATTTGGGGCAGTTATCAAAACAAAGTGATACAAGAGGCCAAGGAAGCATACAAATGGGCCATTGACAATGGCATTGCCAAAGAACAGGCTCGTGTGGTACTGCCAGAAGGTTTAACCAAAACAAGACTGTACATGAATGGTACTCTGCGTTCATGGGTGCATTACATTGAATTGCGTGGCGGACACGGCACACAAAAAGAACACATGGAAATTGCTCATGCATGTGCTAAAGTTATAGCAGAAATATTTCCGTTGGCTGGCGATGTTTCTTCAATTGCATAATGGTCCACGCACAGATATTGATCCTCGTGTGTGGGACGCAGATCGAGTAACTCGTCAACTGTTGCTGATAGCACAGGATGGCGGTGCTGGTGCAAATTTCCTACAACTGATGCTGGGCAAACATCGAGGCTTTTATCAGCAGTTTCAAAGACACATTCCACTGAACAATGAATATATTTCAAGTATGCCTCTGCATGATGCAGAACATGTGATGCAGAAAGCAACATTTGATTATGTTAATGGTCACTGTGGCAAAGCAGAAGCACACTCAGTGATCATGGCAAAAATGCTTGATGTGTTGCGTGAAGATCCGGATTCTGATTTTAATCAATGGGATAGAATAACTGCACAAACACATTGTCCTAACTATCATTTACAACATCTATTATGGCCAAAGCAACAACTGTTGAGCATTGTGCCACGTGGTAATAACGATCATGCATTCTATAGAACACTTGATGTCATCAAGCAATGGGAACATCCACTGGAAAAAGTCAATGAAATTGTGTTTCCTTTGCGTGATCTAGAAATGGATACCAAAGAAACTCGAGCTCGATGTGAAGAACTGTTTGATCGCGGCGAACTCAAAACGCTGGGCGACATGTGGTTGTTGTTGGATATATACGAAAGTAGATGGCATTATTTAGAAACTGAGTTTGCTGATGCACATGATTCTATGCATTTGTATATTGACAAACCCGTCTGCGACTGCTATAGTATAATGTATGATGACTTTTTTGTAAAACGTATGAAAGGTAGTTATTATGCATTGTGCGATTGGCTAAAAATACATCCTCGTATAGCCATATACAATGATATGATAGATGAATACTATGACCAAAACATGTTACTGGTTGAAGCTCATCAAGAAATATATGATTGGTTTTTAGTTAGAATGGAACAACAACGGAGTAAAGAAACATATCACACGGATTACACAGAACAGAAAGTCGTAACACTAGAGTTTGATCCACAGATTATGTATAAAAAATATGATAAGATTAATTAAACAAGACGAGCTACATCTCATAAAAGATGATCCAGTACGACCACATCTATCAGCCGAGTGGCGTACTCGATACAACAAAGAAGTCTATGTGCTGGAAAGTGACAAACTACACCCATACAAGGATCATGGCATTGATGCTGTCATCTGTGTGGCGTACATGGACGAAGTTCCTGCCTGTGAAAATGATTTAAAATGGCCAGGCATTACTCATGCTATTTTTTATACTGTGTGGTCATATCGTAAAGGTGCAGGCAGAGAAATCATTAATGGCATTCCGAAGATAATTAAAAGAAACAACCCATATGTGAAACGGTTTGTTACCATGAGTCCTAAAACAGAAATGGCTCGCAACTTTCACATACGAAACGGTGCTGTGCTACTGGCAGAGAATCCAAACACATATAATTTTGAGTATATTGTAAATGACTGACATAACTGAAAAAGTTTCAATTGAACAACGTGTAACAGAAAGAATGGATGAACTGCAACATTTTTTTGAACTGGGGGATTACGAAACGTGCGAACAGATAATCCCCACAATAAGTAAATTTTTTAGAATATTATCTGATGACGATAAAGAATATCTGCAATTAGTACAAAGTGAGGTAGCTGAGTATCTTTAAAGGAGATAATTACTAGTATGAAGAAACAGATTAAATCTATTACAATATTAGGTGGTGGTGTAATAGGTTGGTTTACAGCAGGAACGCTTAAAAAACGCCACCCAGAATTAAATGTAGAACTGGTAGAATCTCCATACGTGCCCATACTAGGTGTAGGAGAAAGCACTATACCTCAGCTCGGCGACATGTTAGAATGGCTAGATGTTGACGAAGAAAAGTGGATGCGAGGCACACACAGTATATACAAACTTGGTAACATGTTCTCAGCATGGAACATTGAAGAACCTATGCCACGTGCTAAAAATCATTGGGCGTGTAAGCAATGGGATCAACAATTTTATTCTTTTTCATACACATGGCGTGACAAAGCATTTTTAAAAAATTGGTATGCTCATCGTAAAATGGATGATTATTTTTATGATTCAGATGGCACATATGGTATAGATGAAAAATCATATGACTATTGGTTAGAACTGGTTAGACAAGGCAAATATAAATGGTGGGAAACATCTGACTATGTAACAGAACAACATCAGATGGCACTACAAAAGAAAGCACCCTATGATATGGATAAAAATCTTCTGTTGGGAGATTGGCATTCATATGCTTGGCATGTGGATGCTGAGCGTTTTCCGTTGATTGTTAGAGACCAAGTTTCATTGCCTCTGGGTGTTAAACACACAGAAGGACACGTTGAACAGATCAACAAAGATGAAGATGGTTACATTACATCATTGCAGTTACGTGATGGTAGAAAGATTGAAGGTGATCTATTTGTAGATTGCACAGGATTTAATCGTATACTGTTGAAGGAAATGGAACAAAAATGGATTGCCATGGAACACCTGCCCACACAATCTGCATGGGTATGTCCGGTTGCATACAACGATCCCAAAGATGAAATGAGACCGTATACACAATCGTATGCACAGGCAAATGGTTGGAACTTTATTATTACTCTGTATTCAAGAATGGGCTCTGGTTATATATTTGATAAAAATTGTGAAGATCCTGATGATGCTCGAGAACGTTTTATACGTTATTGGGAAGGATACAACATGCTCAGAGATCCTAAACTTATACAATGGGATCAAGGCTACTTTGAACAAGCATGGGTTAAGAATGTTTGTGGCATTGGCATGGCACAGGGTTTCATTGATCCTATGGAAGCCAATTCAATATACATTGCACAAACTGGCATTGAAATGTTGGACAAAGCACTGAACAAATACAAAGATAGAACCATAAGTGATTTTACCAAAAGAGCATATTCAAAACAGATACAAAAACTAGAAAAGCAGACAGCAGACTTTATAAGTTTTCATTTCACACTCAGCAAACGCAGAGATCATCCGTTATGGCGTAAATGGGGACAGTATGGCCTTGATAACAATCATATAAAACAAAATTGGGATTGGTATAAATCTCCACGTGGCTATATGGGAAGAAATCTTTATTTAGATTATCAATGGGCTCAACAACATCATTACTTGGACAGGTGGGAAGATGATGTGTGCAAATTAGACATCAAACCTGACCTTTTACCAATAGCAGAAGTTGACTTTAAATACATCAAAGACAAACAAACTGCAATAGCCAATTATGCACCAAATGTGTATGAATATTCCAAGAAACATTTGTATGGAGGTGCTGAACCTCATGAGATATTACAAGAAGCGGATCAATTGAACCGCCATAAGTATTTGAAGAGATAATGAAATACGTAATCGATATTGACGGAACCATTTGTAAAGAAGTCATACTGCCCTCGGGTAAAAAAGACTATGCAAATCATGTTCCTATTCCAGAAAGAATAGAAAAAGTAAACAGATTGTATGATCAAGGACACACAATCAAATATATGACTGCTCGTGGAATTACTTCAGGAGTTGATTATTATGACCTTACCAAAAATCAATTGGAAGGTTGGGGTGCTAAACATCATGAATTGAGTGTGGGCAAAAAAGAACACTATGATGTTTGGATAGACGACAAAGCATTTTGGAGTGAAAACTTTTTTAGAGAAACTGGAGAGACATATGAGTAAATTTATTGCGGCGATGGATCACTCAGGCGGATCCACTGGTGGCGTACTAGAACGTTACGGACAAGAGTATACAGAAGAAAACAAAATGGAATTGGTTCATGACATGCGTTTGCGTATGGTCAATTCACCTGACTTTGTTAATGAAAACATTTGGGCGGCCATTCTTTATCGCGACACAGTTGAACGTGGCATGGTTTCCATTCTCAAAGAAAAAGGCATTGAAGCATATTTAAAAGTAGATGCAGGCTGTGAAGACAACGGAACACTCAAAGACTTTGATATTGCAGAAATGATTGAGATTGCTCAATGGTCTGGTTGCACAGGAACCAAAATGCGTAGCATTGTCAAAGATGTTGAAGACATGGATAGAATTCTTGCACAACAATTTGCTCTGGCAGAACAGATTGCAGATGCAGGACTCATGCCCATCGTTGAACCTGAAATCCCAATCGAGCATGAAGACAAAGAACTATACGAATACAAACTGCGTGACATGTTGGCAGAAAAATTATCTGCTTTTTCATCACAATGCATACTAAAACTCACACTACCAGACAATCCTAATTTTTATTCCTCCACAATGCAATCAGAATCTGTACACATGGTGGTAGGGTTATCCGGTGGTTATACCACAGAAGAAGCATGTCGACGACTGGCTACACAACGAGGAATGTCAGCAAGTTTTTCAAGAGGACTTTCTGAAGGTTTGAGGATCGATCAAACAGACGAAGAATTCAATGCACATATTTCTCGCAACATACAAGCAATCAAAGAAGCAGGCAAATAATAGCGAACGATGGAAATATACATAGACGGAACCCCTTATCTAGAAAGTGACAACAATCACATCAGAAGTCACATAATTGACAAATTAGAAAATATGGAAGTAACCTGTACCACATCGGGTACAACAGGACACCCTCAGACTGTTACACACTCACCAGAAGTAATTGATCATATATCAAAATTTAATGCTGATTGGTTTGGCTTGACAAACAGAAGTAAAATGTTAAGTTTATATTCAACAAGAGGCATAGCATTTACCACAATGAGTCTGTATCCTTGTGTGATAGCAGATTCAGATCTATACATTGAAACAGATGTGTCACCACGTTTTATAGATCGTGTGCATGAAATAAGGCCCACACACGGATTAATACTGCCCAACATGTGGCGTGTGTTACACAAACATAGACGTTGGGAAGAACTGGATTTAAGCAGTTATGAACAATGCATTGTGGGATCAGATTATACTGCTGAAGGTTGTTTGGAAGACCTACGTGCCAAAGGTGCTCAATCAGTGTACAATGTTTATGGTGCAACAGAAGTACCTCCCAATGTATTAATGAGTGAAGTTGCAAACACTTACACATTAGATTCTAATCCAGATTGTGAAGTACACATAGAAGATGGACAGATTGTGGCACGTTGGAAAGTACAAGATAGACTGTGGCGTTCAGGTGATTTGGTAGAAGAAACAGCAGATGGATACAAACTGGTAGGGCGTGAATTGAACATGTTTAAAATGGGTGAATGTGGTATACGTGTTTATCCAGAACAGATAGAAAGTAAAGTAGTACATGCTGGTGCAGACCTGGCTCTGTGTCGACATGTGAATGGTTATTGTATGATATATTACACAGGTGAACTGAATGAATCTCTTGTGGACACAGGAGATATACCCAAAGTAAGATATCACAAAGTACATGAAATAAAAGTAGATAATAATCTACGTAAAATTGATCGAACACAGGAGTTTAGTTTTGGGTCACTTGAAGGAAGCAAAGTTAGCCAGTGGCAGTATTAAGCCGGTCAGGGTTAGCGATTATTTTAAGCACATGTGGTTAGGATTAAAAGAAACAATGTTTTTAGCATATGCAACTTTTGCCGCCTTTGTACACAGTTTTTTTCCGTTCTTGTACGGATTTGACATGATACAATGGCAGATAGATATGTTAAAAAGATTGAAAAAAGCACTACCACATCTAGACATATGGAAACAAATACAATTCACTGATGAAGTTTAAATTTCACGAACACAGACTTTGGGTCTCACCTGATAGACGTGATTGGGTACAGGGAGCATACTCTCCTCCTGACGATTCTCTGCCTGAGCAGTCAGCTGATTGTATTGTGTTTCGTACCAGCAATGGTGTGTTGAACGCACTAGGACAAGCAGTTTACTATCAGCAGGGCACCACCAATGACGGTGCTCATTTTATCATTGGTGAAGATGGAGGCATTGTGCAACATCAATTGCCACTGGTACAGACAAAAGGACAACCCACTGAAAACACAGTAACAGTAGAACTGATCAATCCTGGTCCACTACACGAAGATGCCAATGGTATTTGGAGAACATGGTGGGGTGATCCTGTTGAAAATGACTGGATCAGATGCACTGAAGATAGAACAGGATGGGCTTGTGCCAATGGTCAACAGTTACACTCTGTGATTGAATTTGTAAATGCTCTGCGTAAAGCATATAGAATTGAGAATGTGTATCTGTTTGCAGACGAATGTTTGGTACTGGATCAACACGTTAAAACAATAATAAACAATCAACAATGGCAGAAGTAAAAAGATTAATAGCGAGTCAAGGTCGTCAAGCAATACGTGATGTATACGAACGAGTTCAGCATTGGTCTTGGCAGGATCTATCGATACTGAATGATTTAATCATGGAACCTTCTGTGTGGATAACCGGCGATGATGCTGTGTCTGATCGTGAACGCATAATGGTCAGCAATGATAAAAGACTTATAAGTGTATTGGCTGGACTAAAATGTTTTTGGCTGTTGGATAAAACTTCAGCCACTGATATACATTTCTTTGATATTCGCCGAGATAATTTAGAAATTAAAAAACAAATGCTTCAATGGCTGTACGTGGATAAAATAGATCCTCGTGAAAAGTTGGTTGACCTTGACTCACATTTCAACTATAATGTAAACGATACGTTATGGGAACAGATAGGCAAAAGGGATATAAGCGATTGTACATTCACATGGACACTGGTCAACATATGTGAACGACCAGAGTACATAACGAATCTACTGGATGTAACACCAGCATCGGTGTACCTCAGTAACATTTTTGATCATGACAATGACTCTACACATTTGTATGAAGATTTTAAATTGATCAAAGATGCACTACGAAACTTTCAGCTGAAGGGTGGCAAAGTTTGGATACACGGCGAAGAACATCTAGTAAATATTTAGAAAGGAAAAAACATGGCACAATCAGACGATAAAGGTAAATTAGAAATTGGTGTAAGAATTCTTGGCAATGAACTTGTTGCACTTAAAATGGAAGTAGACGATTTCAAAATGAAATGGTTAGTGTATGGTGTAATCACCATAGTGGCACTTGCCTGGGCAGGTGGTACATACGGACCACCATTAATTCAAATGTTTGGAGGTTAATATGGGTAAAAAAAGAACTAGATCAGGACACGTTTCAAAAGGCGTGCATTCGCAGAAAAAAACTTTTGCACAAAAGGCCTGCAGAAGAGAATACAAGAATACCATTGCAAGATTGCACAATCAATACGTTGCATTCACTCGTGGTAAGAATGTGATGCTAACAATGGAAAATCCAAATAAAAACGAAACAAATAAAAGATTTATACGAGTAAATGCTAGAGACGTATGGAAATCCACATATAAGTCAAAGTAGTATAAATACCGGCGAGTAGTCAACAACAACTCAAGGCGAGCGACGGGGTAAAGCCGTCAAGTCATTGGAGAAATTTATGGACGCTTTAACACTATGGATGCTAATCGGCTTCCTATTTGCAGGATACGCCGTTATAGCAAATGATTCAGTACAAACACTTGGTACATGGATCGCATCAAACAACGATAAATTTAATTGGAAAATTATGTGGGGAGCGGCTTCGGCCGTTTTATTGTATACACTATGGTATGGGTGGTATACAAACGGAGGTGACATCAGTTACGGCCGACTCAACAAAATACCTTTCCAGGAGATTCAATGGTATCATGCCATGGCTCCAGGATTGCTATTAATACTAACCAGAATGGGCGTGCCAGTAAGCACGTCTTTTTTAGTTTTAAGTGCATTTGCTTCAACATTTGTATTAGAAAAAATGCTGGTAAAGTCGATGATGGGTTATGCTGTCGCGGCTGTGGCCGCTTATGCTATTTGGATAGGCGTAACCAAAATACTCGACGAAGCAAAACCAGTTGCTGAACATCACAAAAGATGGTGGCGTATTGCACAATGGTTTACAACAGGCTTCTTATGGTTCACTTGGTTATCGCATGACATGGCAAACATTGCTGTGTTTTTACCAAGAGAAATACCTTGGGATCTAATGGTGCTAATCAGTGTATTGTTTATCGTGGGCATGGGATATATGTTCCGTGAAGGCGGTGGTAAAATTCAAAACATTGTTATTGAAAAACACAACACTAGATATGTTAGATCAGCAACAATCATTGACTGTGTGTATTTTTTAATACTATTGTTCTTCAAAGAATTAAATGATATTCCGATGTCAACAACTTGGGTATTCGTAGGACTACTATGTGGACGAGAACTTGCTATGGCAACAGTCACAGGCAAGGAAAAGTTTAAAACAGTATTTCCTTTGATTACCAGAGACTTTATTAAGATGATGATAGGATTGGGTGCGTCAGTAGGCGTTGTGCTTTCCATACATTATATAATAGTTCCTAACGGACTATAAATACAAAAGTTAAATCATAAAGGATATTTTATGAAAATACTATCGGGTAATGCCAACCCTGAACTGGCTATAGAGATTGCCAAACATTGTTTTGTTGATCTCACCCCTTGCAATATCTCAACATTCGCTGATGGCGAAACCATGGTTGAATTTCATGAAAACATCAGAGGAGAAGATGTTTTTATTGTGCAAAGCACTTCAACACCTGTAAATGATCATTTAATGGAATTGATGATAATGATTGATGCCGCTCGTAGATCTAGTGCAACTAGAATCACTGCGGTGTTGCCCTACTTTGGTTATGCAAGACAGGATCGTAAATCAGCATCAAGAACACCCATAACTGCTAAACTTGTTGCCAATCTACTAACCACTGCTGGAGCAGATAGAATACTCACAATGGACTTACATGCTGGTCAAATACAAGGATTTTTTGATATTCCTGTGGACGATTTAACGAGCAGGCCAGTCTTTCAAAAAGATATCAGACGCAATGTTGATATCAATGAAAACAATGGTATTATATTTGTATCGCCAGATGCAGGTGGTGTTGTACGAGCAAGAAAGTTTGCAGAACTGTACAATTCAAACTATGCCATTGTGGACAAACGTCGACCCAAGGCAGGTGTTGCAGAAGTAATGAATGTTATCGGTGATGTTACCAATCAACATGCAATACTGGTGGATGACATTGTAGACTCAGGTGGTACACTATGTCAGGCCGCAAAAGCAATCATGGATTCAGGTGCCCTGAGTGTACGAGCATACATCACACACGGAGTACTGTCTGGTGAAGCATGTGAAAAAGTTGAATCTTCAATACTGGAAGAAATGGTTATCACAAACTCAATACTGGATCATTGTCCTGACTCATGCACTAAAACAAGACAGGTAAGTGTGGGCACTCTGTTTGGTGAAGCCATGCGTAGAATACACAACGAAGAGTCAGTGAGCAGTCTTTTTGACAGTTGACATCTTGAACAAAATCAGCTATACTATATAAAAATTTAGAAGGAACTTAGACATGAGTATGCATCTAGTTGGTCCATGGATGACCACGACAAATTATCGAAAACGTAAGCAAAAACGGTTAAATAAAAAAGACCAAGAAGCACAACGATACCACGACAAGTGGTTACGAAAGATGGGTGCTCATCCAGATCAGATCTCGGAGAGTAAAAAGAAAAATGTTAATATTTCTATTTTATCTGTTCCTGATTATAGCTCTAGTGGTAATTCTATCCCTACTAGTGATGTTATTCCTGGAGGAAGCACAGCCCCCGCCGAAAGACAGGTTTACTCTGGAGAGAGACGATTATTGGGAGTAGCCACCATGCACAAGAGCAACATGGTTCCTGTGTTTGACAGCAAAGACGCAAAAGATATAGCAAGAATGAGGCGAGGCTAATGAACGAACAAGACGAAATGTGGAAAACATTTGACACTCTGATACCTGAAAACAGTTGGGTGCCTAGTGCAGAAGAAAAATGGTTAATTGATAGAATAGCACAAGTGTTAAAGGAGTTGGCTCGATGAGTGATCCTAACCAGCCATATCACAACAAAGGTTTTGCACCTGCGTTTTTATGGATCGTGTTTTTATTTTTAGTTTTGCCATCTGTGATTATACTGTCAATTGATGATGGCTGGGCCAAGTACACGGCAATGCGTGGATTTTCAGGCGACTGTTGGGAAAACTCTAAACATGAACGAGTATGCAAAAGTGATAACACATGTAAATTTGGAAGAAACTTTTGTACTCCAAATGTATATCGATGGAGAGAAGATTAATTGTATGACTTGCACGGATACACTCTGCACTCTGCGTGGGAAATGTTTCGTTCTGTGACCACAATGGAATATCGTGCGAAACAAACAAGATCCGTGACATTTATAACAGGACAGGGCAAAATAATGTTGGAGTTTCCAACCTGGGCTGACAATCATGAACATGTACAAAGGTGGCACCAAGATGCACGTAACCCTGGCAGGTTCGTGGTTCGATTAAAAGTGAGGCCCGATGTTAATAAAAAATAACTCAATACACACAGTAGAAGACACAGGTGACGCAATAATAAAATCATTTGTGAAACCAAAAACACATCTCACTGAAGAATGGTATGATCAATACTGTGAGTTTCAAGCAGAAACTGGAATTACACCTCGACTGTTTGAATGCTCTCCTGATCGAATTGTGATGGAAAAGTTACCTGGTCGAATCTTGGCTGACACCATTGATGACATAGACTATTGCACAGAACCCTACAAGTTTTTTAAAATATTCAGAATAATTAACACAGTACACAATGCATTTAACACTTGGAATGAAAAAGAACAAGACATATATGTAACACATGCAGATTTATCCTGTTACAACATAATGGTCAATGACCAGGATTATTGGTTGATAGAACCTGAGCATGTTTATTTTAAAGAATTCATTGACCTTAAAACAGAACAATTTAATCATCATATACGTGATATTAATTACATGGTAAACGAATTACAGTTATCAATGATAAAAGGAATTAATGTTTATTGGAGAGATTATTATGAAAGTAGCAATAGCAAGTGATCATGCTGGTTTTAAATTTAAAACCAAAATCAGTAAATGGCTAGAAGAACAAGGACACAATGTTCGGGACTTTGGTCCTGACTCAGAAGATTCAGTGGATTATCCTGAATTTGCACACACAGTCTGTGAAGCAATAGAACAGGGTGGCACTCAAATGGGTGTATTAATATGTGGCACCGGCATAGGCATGAGCATGGCGGCAAACAGACACGAGGGCATAAGAGCGGCTCTGTGCAAAGATGGTGGAACTGCTGAAATGACTCGTCGACACAACAATGCCAATGTGTTGTGCATAGGTGCTAGAAACACAAACCCTGCTATACTGCATGATCTATTAGGAGCCTTCTTTAATACTGAATTTGAAGGCGGAAGACACGAAAAAAGAATCAATAAAATATGAAACTGCAAGGCATACATACAAAAATGTTTGGACCTAGAGATAATCCTGTGGATGGACCTCTTGCAATGTCCACTCACCCGCCTATAAGGGCTCAACAGATAGCACGTTTTCGTGAACGATATCCAACTGGAGAATCTCTTTTTCCTGAAGCAGACTCTTACATTCTCACAGGTGGTTGTTCCATGACTGCTGGTGCTGAAATGTCAGATTGGGCAGGTGATTTTGAGTACCTGCAATGTGAATTTTCTAACTCAACATGGCCTGAACGCATCAGAGAATCTAGACATCCAGACAAAACTGTTTTTAATACTGCACAGGGTGGTATTTCTAATCAGCACATAGCAAGACGTATGCTACATTGGTTGCGTAAATCACGACCCTCAGCGGCCTATGTGATGTGGACCAGCATACAAAGAGTGCATTTCAGATCGCATACCACTGTGGTTGCAGAACCAAGCATATCACCTTATCAAGATCATCTATGGTATCATTCAATGACTGCTGGCATGTTGCTGGAAGCAGAAAATCCAGAAAACGCAGGCAAGCCATTGGCTGGAAATAACAAAAAGAAATCAATATATCGAACTGGTTCTGGCCCAGACTATGAAGCCGTAATTAATTTATTTGAAACTTTAGAACCTCATCATTTGCAGTTGAAGTTTTTGCATGATGATCTATACTGGCGTGATTATCTAAGACAGTACTGTCGAGCAGAAGGAATACCACTGTATGAAACCACTGCATGGGAACACAAAGATGCTTGGAGACTCATAATGGGCGAAGAATACAAAGGTTCATGGGATCACTTTTATTACAAAGAAAGAGGCAAAATGGATCCGTATCTTGATCTGCTGATTCATAATGAATATCATCATACCGAAAATGTTTTTAATATCGAATATAGAGGTATTGATCCCAATAATATCAGTAGAAGAGGTTTTCTTGAATGGTGGAAAGTCAAAAATGGAGAATGTCACCCAGGCAGTCATCCAGTGGCACAAGCACACACAGAATGGGCAGAGGAATGGTGTAAATGGTTACAGTAAAAACAGTATTACAAAGCAAACCCGTGGGTGCTTACATATACCAAATTATGTACGATAAGGAAATACCTTTTTATGTTGGTATGACATTACGGAATGTACAAGCACGATTTAAAACACACATGGCAAAGTTTTATGGTGATAAAAAATATCCGGATAGAGATAACTGTCATGAAGTGGTAACAGAACATCAGGATCTACGTTTTAAATGTGTGGGTAGACAAACACACGGATACAGAACCATACGTGAAATCTTTCACAAACATGACATAGACTTTGACTTCTTTAATGCAGAAGTAAAATTAATACAATTATCATCAAAGCCTTT
>CEPN01005268.1_pt1 | contig 31765 bp, 16 predicted proteins | sample 530391 | NCBI WGS metagenome assembly CEPN01 (sample SAMEA2620027, study PRJEB7988) | marine metagenome | isolation source: saline water (ENVO:00002010), including
GCCTTGGGATAAGTTCGTTCGCTGCATGACTGATGGCATGATCGGACGCCATCTGGTCACCACTGGTGACGGTGTGCGTTGGGATGACCCCGCCATCGACGCCGATGAGATGAACGAGATGCTGTGGGAACTGTGAGGGGTCGCCCCCCTCTGATATAATACCACCAACGACACAACCCCATGATTTACTCCCCCGCCTGCTCCCTCTATGATCAGTCCATCGTCTGGTCTGGTCGCATGGCAGACCCTGATAATGAGTTTGCCTTCCGCCGTGATCATGGACCTAGCATCGGATCGGATGCTGTGACCATTGCCGCCATCCACTCCCGCTGCTATGCTCAAGAAGCACTGGACAAGATTCCCACGTTTGAACCATGAAGCATCGGAAGTCCCTCACGCTCCTCATGAAATCTTACGGGTTCACTCTGGAGCGTGAAAGCAAGCACCTAGTCTGGCGGAATGCTCAGAGGGTGATGGTCACCACTAGCAGCACCCCGAGCGACACCAACGCCCTGCGTCAGGTGGAACGCCAGATCCGCCGCAAGTTGGCAGCAGCATAGCACAGTTGTCCCGCCCCTTCGGGGGTAGGGGGCGTTGCGCCCTTAATTGAAAAAACCCAAACTACCCTAACCTACAAAGGTTCCCAAACGCCCGAGAGAATCTCTTTCATATAAAAAATTTTCCGCCATAAAAATTCTCCAAAAAACCCCGATTGCTATATACGGTAGTTTCCGAAACAATTATGGAAAATATTCATCTAGACTTATCAGAGCATGAGATGGATGTCATGTTGAATGCCTTAGAGGTCGCCATAGAGAACGCTGATGAATATGAGGCGGGCGAGTACGAGGAAGTTCTTTTTGATGTTCAGAGGAAGCTTGACGAGGAGTACGATCTTGGTGTAGAATCAGACTAGGCATTCACACATTATGGCATACTTAGTTTACACAAAACAATCCTGCCCATACTGTGAGAACATTAAGAAAGTTCTTGCAGGACTGGGAGAATCTTATATGGAGGTGAAATTAAATCGCGATTTTACCCGAGAACAATTTACACAGAAATTTGGGTATGGGAGTACATTTCCCCAAGTTCTGAAAGATGGTAAGCATATCGGAGGATGTAGCGCGACCATCACAGTATTGAGAAACGAGGGAAGAATCTAATGGCAACTAAGAAATGGTATGTGCGTGAGGTAAATTCTTCGAGGTATGTGAGCGAGCCTTATATTTGGTGGACAGAGAGTGGTTCATTGAACACCTGGACATCTGATAAGGACCGAGCGAAAGCCTGGCGGACTAAGAAGGAGGCTAGCGCGTTTGTCTCTGAGGTATTACATAGAGGGGAAGTACATGGCGAATGAAGATAAAAATGATAACAGTGAGTATTTTGACTTTGAGGAGGTACTACAGCGCATAAATAATCTGGAGATTGCTGTAGCACAGTTATTACACCCAGAGCTTAATTATAGGCGACCTGGAGCAGATGAGTATGAAAGACTCACTGACACACTGGACTATCTCCATAATAAAGTATCCGAATTAAGTAAACGATGAGTTATACTGTAGTTTATAGTGATTACAATGGATATCCTGGATCAGAGGACACCTACGATGGTAGAAGTGCTGTAGAGATTCCGATTCTTCCTGATGTCAATTTATATAATAGTTTCAACTTTGAACTGAAAGCAACCACCGTAAACGCTCGTGCTTCTACGACTCAAGAGGAAGGAGCAGGAGATTATAGTAGAAGTAATAATTATAGAACAACTGGTTATAGACAAGGTACGAGTACATCTCAACCACATGGTGCATATATGGGCACTCATGTTGCGCGAATTCCTACTGCAATGCGTTGGGTTCGCAATAGGGGACCAGAGAATAATGCTATTGCACAGAATGAATTAGGTGACTGGTTTACAGAAGATGTATTATCAAAGGCAGATAATAAGGGTGGTGGTGTTACATTTGTAGATAACATTGCACAGTCGGGCACATTTGACTTTACGTTCAATACAAGTGCCGAGGGCGGTGGAGAAGAAAGGCAGCAAACACATATATTTAATGTACCATATTGGAATACATTGTCCATCAGGGGGGGATATAATGCCGCTGTATTCTGTCGAAATGAGTTCGGGTATACTGATGACTATGAAGGCGGCACATATGAGGTCAAGAGTCTATTTGAGTTGCCTGAGAAGTTTGATAGATTATATAAATTTATTCCCGACCAGCGAGAATTTACAACTCTTGAATTTCAAGTTGAAGTCGATTGGCAAGTTGCTGTAAGTTGGGGAATTTATACTAATATTAGTTCATCTAATCAACAGAAAATTTTAAATAGAATGGGATATACCAGTTCAAATCAGACTGGTACTGATACTCATACAATTACCCATGTGGTAAATAATAGTAATAACGATTGGAATAGAATCCTGAATGAGTTAGTTGAAGAGAGGCAAAGAACTCCCGAAGAAATTAATAAACGTTATGGTCAGACTTTCCCACAGGAAGCAGAAGACACAGAAATTACTAAACCCGAGAAGATCCAATGAGAGCAGCAAGTACAATTGGTCACGTTTATCTAAATCGTTGCAACACTCCTGTGCAAGCAACGGGATCTCCCAATGTGTTTGTAAATAAACTTGCTAAAAGTAAACTTGGTGATGTTACAGCACCATACTTGGAGATTGTTCCTTGTCCTAAGTGCTGTAAGACACACGTTGCTCCTGTGATTACTGGAGCACCAAAAAACTTTACGAACAAGATTGCATCCGAAAGACTTGGTGATCTTGCCTTAGGTATTACTGGAACATTTCCAATCATTGTAGGATCTCCTAACGTCTTCATGTCATGAGTTCTAAGTCCAATAAGCACACCAAGACTCCTTGGTCGGACATGCCAAAATATGTGCCTAAGGACAGTCGTGTCGGTTCTGGGCGAATTCATCCTGTCGATTATTATACAGTAACTTCGCAGGATATTGCTACTGCGAGTAGTGGTTCTGGTAGTTCTGGTTCGGATATTGGTAACCCCGATAACCCACCATCAGGAGGATCTGGTGGGGCAACACCTGGCGCTGTTGAAAATCTTGTCAGTAGTATTACATCTGCAATGGTGAATCCTGGTGATATTACCGATGTAGAACCAACATCAGGTCCTGTTCTTCTTAAAGTAACTGCAACGGTTAATATAATTTCTCCTGCGGGTCTTACATATCAATGGCAAAAGAAAGAATCTGGTGGATCATTCAGTGATATTTCTGGTGCAACAAATAGCGAGTATTCAGTTCCATCAGGATTAACTGTTGATAATGACAGTGGTGATTCATATCGTTGTCAGGTATATCATGCAGATGCAGTCACAAGTCCTGTCCTTACCAATGAAGTAAATGTAACACTGAGTAGAAAAATTACGATTTCTGCTCAACCTGCTTTAGGTATTGTTGTTAAACAAGGAAATACTACAACATTAACTGCGACCGCTACAATTAGTAGTGGAACCATGACTTATAAGTGGCAAATAAAACTAAATGGCACATCTACCTTTAGTGATATTGCTAATGCCAGTGGTACAGTTCCAGGTAATGGTGAGGTTTCGTATACTACTGGTACACAATCAACTTCAAACAATGGTGATGAATATAGAGTAGTTTTCGCCAATGCCGAAGCAGGAGATATTATTAGTGGTAGAGTTGTAATGGCAGTCAGTGGTGCTGACTTTAGATTACAACCACCAATTAATGGAATTGAGTTCTGGAATTTTGAAGAACATGGTGCTTTAATTTTTGATCCTAGTAATACTACTGATTATACTATTACTTCTCTCGAAGCTGGTAGAAGTAAGTTCAGTGCTCATCTCTGGGGTCAAGGGACATGTGGAGCAAAGGGTGGTTATACAGATGTAGATCTTCCTGTTGCAGGAGCAGATGTCTTTAAGGTTTACTTGAATGCTGGTGGTGGTTCTGCAGGAACATCAGACTCTGGGCGCTATGCAGAGGCAGGAGGAGGGTATGCAGGTATCTTTGATACTTCGGTATCTCAATCCAATGCTCTCGCTATTGCAGGCGGTGCTGGAGGTGCTAGTTTGAACACAGCATCTACTTGTGGTGGTACTCAACAAACAGTATCATATTCTTATTATTATCAATCACCATATCAGAGTACTTGTTATACAACAGTTAATAATAGTGTCCGTAAAAGTGGCGGTTGGTCTCATTCATATAATAATGCAACCAGAAGTAATAACTATCTAAACTGGTATGGTAATACTGGTGTGATATACAATATTCAACCACCTCTAAGATATTATATTATTGGATTTGATAGTCCTATGCCCAGTGGTCAATATATCCTGTCAGTAAGCACTAGTAGTTGTACTGCTGGTGGCGGTGCTTGTCCTGGATTTTATCTTGATATGACACAACTAACTAGAACTTCGCAGTGGATGGTTCTTGCATTCCGCAGGAATGATACTAGTGGTAGAAGTTATGTTGCTAGTTGTTCGTGGACTATTGAATACCAGGATATTCAAACAATTTCATATCCTTGTACAAAGTATACTACTGTTCAAGGCAATTTTAGTCATGTTGGTACTGCACAAGTTCTTGGAGGTGCAGGAGGAGGTACTACAGGAAGTGATGGATCTAATAGTACATCATCACAAATCTCTGCTAAGGGAGGATATGGTGGTAGTCAGTCATCTGCTGGTGCAGGGGGTAGCACATCCTCTGGTGGATCAACCAATGGTAGTACTGGCGCTGCACTTCAGGGTGGTGAAGGTGGTGTTAACTCTGGTTCGAGAGACTCCGCTGGAGGCGGTGGAGGCGGCGGCGGATATTATGGTGGCGGCGGTGGCGCTGGTGGATATGATGGTTATAATGGAAGTAGCAATAATCCCAACATTGGACCACAATCAGGTGGTGGCGGCGGTGCAGGATCTGGTTTTGTTCATTCTAGTGGCACTGGTACTACTGGTGCATTTGGAGGATCTACTCATGCCAATCGTGGATCTGCTGGTGAAGAGAAACAAAATTCCAGAGTTGTAATTGAAGCAGCATTCATTGATATAAACACTCAACCAAGATCTGTTGTACGAGCATCAGGAACAGCAACTTTTGAAGTTAAGGCAGATGTCGTAGGTGTTACTGGACAGACAATTTCATATCAATGGCAAAAGAGAGCATCTGGACAAACTTCGTTCTCTGATATTAGTGGTGCTACAAGTGCAACTTATACTACGCCATCACTATTAAGTTCTAATAGTGGCGACACTTATCGATGTATCCTTGATAATGAGTATTGCGCCAGTAAAACTACAGATGAAGTTGTGACATTAATTACATCTAGTGGATCACAAGTATATAATATTACACAGACTGGTGAAACTAGTGTTGAAGTTCCTGCTAGTGCAACTGGATTTACTTATTGGTTATGGGGTGCTGGTGGACAAGGTGTCGGTGAATGTCCCACAGGAAATTTTAGTGGTGGTAGTGGAGGATATGTCACAGGAACCGTTACTATACCTAGCAATGCATCAGGTGCTTCATATGACAATGAACAAGTAAAAACTGGTCAGGGTGGTCTAACTCAAAAACCATCTTGTACTAGTACTCAAAATGGTTGGTATACTAGAACTGGGGGACCAGAAACTAAGGGTAGTACTGCTGTACGAAAGTTGCAAATTCTTTGGCAAGGATCTTTGGTATATGATGGTCCATATTCACCAAATGAAGATGGTTATATAATTGTTGGAAACTACGGTTATAAATGGGGAACTTATAGATCCAATAGTGCTTATGGATGGAAAACTGATGATACATGTGGAACTGGTTCCAGTGGTCAAGGAGACTATTGTAATAGTTTTGATGTAAAGAGATATGATTATTCACCAGCAACAAGAACTATATCAGTATTTGTAGGTGCTACTGGACAGGGATCTCCACAAGGTCAGGCAGGATATGGTGCTGGTCGTGGCGGTCAAAGATCTGAAATTACTTTCAATGGTCTTTCGGCTATCGTAGGTGGTGGTGGAGGCGCTGGTCAGAATGGACAAGGTGGCGGTGGTGGAGGCACTGGAGGTGGCGGTGCTGGAACAGGTCCAAACACTGGTCAAGTTAGTGGTACTTCTGGAAGATCTGGAGGTGGCGCTGGTGGCGGTTCTGGTGTGAATCAAGGTAATCGCGGCGGCGGTGGTGGATCAGGAGTTTCAGGTGGTGCTGGTGCTGGCGGAGATGGTAATGGTAACTGTACTGGCGGTGGTGGAGCAGGAGGATCAGGTTCTATCTCTCTTGCATACACCAGTGCTAGTAATGGCAATACAGGAACTGCAGGAGGTGCTGCGCCTGTTCCTGCTTCATTACCTTCAGAGCACGTTAGTGGTCATGGTGGAGCTAGTCAAAATGGTCTAGCAGTCATTTCAATGACCGTTCCTGGATCATTGGAAATTGTCGGTATTGCTAGCGGAACATCAACAAATATTACTAATCTTTCTAGTACAAATACATTGTCGGAACCATCTTTCTTAGTAGCATCTGGATTTGACTATAATGTCACCATAAGACTTCGTGGCAATACTCCTCCTGGTGTTGGTGGTGACGGTGGATATGTTCAGGGAACATTCACTGCAAAGGCAGGACAGTCTTACAGACTTCATTACGACACCAGATATTCTGCTGTATTCTATGGAACATCAGAAACAGCAAATAACTGCATTATGCTTGCTGCAGAAGGTGGTTATGAAGGAGTACCTAGAAGTGAACTTTCAGGTGGTGGGCATCCATCAAGACCATCAAATACTCCTGGTGGTGATGCTGGATATCCTGGTGGTGCTATTGGAAATAATTTGAATACATCCTATGGTGGCACTGGTGGTTCAACTAGTGGATATAGAAGTGGTTCTGGTGGAAATGGTGGCAGTGCTGGTGGAGATCTTAGTGCTGGTGCTGGAAGCGCAGGTGGATTTTTTAGTGCTGGCGCAGGTGGCAGTGGTATAGATGGCGACGGTGGTCATGGAGGTTTTGGTTACTACGGCGGCGGAGGCGGCGGTGGTGGATGGGATAATGGTTTTGTTCAGGGTGGTTACTTCGGTGGCGGAGGTGGAGGTGGATCTTCTTACTTCGGGGGTCTTCCAAGTCCTTCTACTGATCCAAAGAGTCCTGCTGAAGTAACTGTTACAGGAACTTCATATGGAAATGAAACAGGGGGAGTTCAAATTCAAATCATCAGTGTTGCACAGGCATAATTGATGTGATATAATATCAAGGTACATTTGAGGATTTTATGGCAAAGCGCCCTTCACTTACTGGTGGTAACGCCAACATTGAGTCAAAACCTAAAAAAACTCGTCAAGGATCGGGTCAGCATACTAAATATAGTGCAAGCTCCCGTAATGGAGCCCGTAAACGTTACCGTGGACAAGGAAGATGAGTGAAGAAACTCCAGCACCTAGAACATACGGCTATGTCGTAGGACGTAGAGCCGGTGATCAAGAACATCCTGACAAGAAAAAAGAAGAATGATTGAGATTGAAGAGCATATTAAAGATTGGATTGCTAAAATTTCTAAAGTTCGCCCCGAACTAAGTAATTTTTCTATCTGTCCTTACTCTTCAACCGCTTCATATAAGATCATTCAAGCGCCGATTGACGACATCATACCCATCAAAGGGTTTGATGTCGTTATTTTTGTTGTTGAAGACTATCTTGACGCCGCGGCCATTCAAATGTGGTGTGAAATTTATAACACAATCTACCCAGAATACATATTTTTGGAAGATTGTGGTAATTATCACACCTTCATTAACGGTGTGCAGACAAACAATGGTAAATATAACCTAATGTTATGCCAATCAAAGGCAAAATTACGTCAACACCGCGAAATTTTGGCGAAATCTGGATATTATGCACATTGGAATGATGCAATGATGCAAGAAATCCTTGGAAATGACTACGAAATTGTAAAAACCGCACAAAAAACCGATGGGAAACTCACCGACTGACAAAGGTAAAGACTTTATTAAGTCTGGGATGACTCTAATTACTCAAATTGATTCCGACAGACTGCTGAAGAAAGCCCAGAAAAAGAAAGATGTCAAAAATAGTGATAAATAATTGAAAAATCTACTATCAAATGGCGTTGAATCCATCAAGATCCTATAAGGACTTGAGTTTTACATTCAAAATCAACCCGTTAAGAAAAGATCTCGTAGTTCTCAAAGATGAGAATGCTATTAAGAGAGCTCTCCTTAACTTATTTTCCTATAGGAAGGGCGAAAAGTTTTTTGACCCGACATTTGGTAGTGGAATTCCTGATTTGTTGTTTGAACCTTTTGATTTTGCTACTGCTGGATCTATCCAGAGTGAAATTAAAACTGTAATTGAAACTTATGAACCCAGAGTTAATGTATTGGGTATTGATGTAGATTTGAATTATGATTCCAATTCTTACGACATTCAAGTCGCTTACTCAATTCCTAATATTAGCGCACAGGTATTCACAACTTCATTAACGTTAACGTCTTCATCAAAGATATAATCAATGGCATACGCACAAGTTAGTTCTCTAGATTACGCTGATATCAGAGCTGCTCTGGTTGAATACTTGAGGCGTAATACTGATTTTACCGATTATGATTTTGAGGCTTCTACCCTATCATCGGTAATAGACCTCTTAGCATATAATACTTATTATACTGCCTTCAATACAACGATGGCAGTCAATGAAAGTTTTCTGGCATCTGCATCTTTAAGAGATAATATTGTTAATATTGCAAAGCAATTAGGTTATACTGCAAAGTCTAGAACTGCAGCAAGTGCATCTCTTGAACTTAAAGTTGATTTTACTTCAGTTGCTGCAATCGACCAAAGATTGGTGCCGAAATTCCTTACTCTAAAGAAAGGAAATTGCTTTGTTGCGTCAAATGTAGATAATAGAAGTGAAACTTATCAATTTGCGGTTCTTGAAGACGTTGTAAGTCCTATTATTAATAATATTTGCTATATTAGTAATACTGTAGATAATGATAATTTAAAAATCCAAGAAGGTACTTATCTCACCTTCACTTTTATTGTGGATAAAACAATTCCCAATCAAAAGTTCATTATTCCAACAGAACATATTGATTCTGAAACCATCAAAGTCTCTGTGAGGGAAAATGCTAATTCATCTTCATTGGAGCAATTTGAAAAAGTTCCTAATATCTTAGATGTAACTGCAGACGACGCTGCTTTCTTTGTACAAGAAGTTACTGACAGAAGATATGAATTAATTTTTGGTGATGGTGTTCTTGGGAAGGCATTAAAAGATGGACAGGTAATTCAAGTTTCATATTTGGCAACATCAGGCAAAAATGCGAACGATATCAAGAACTTTGTGTTCTCTGGTGAAATCTATGATGAAAATAGTGCCAGAGTTTTAAATAATATTGGTGTTACCGTAAAATCTGGTAGTGCTGGTGGTGATGATATTGAACCAACTGAATTAGTTCAGACAAATGCTCCTAAATTCTATGCTGCACAGAATAGAGCAGTAACATTAGATGATTATAAGATCATTACACAGAGACTTTACTCTTCAATTGCCGATATTATTGTATATGGTGGTGAAACTGAAGAACCACCAGAATATGGTCGTGTAAAAATTGCAATTAAACCAAAATATAGCGATATTCTGAGTAATTCTACAAAAACTGATATTTTATCAAAATTAAAGAAATATACAGTAGCGTCTGTTACGCCAGTTATTGTTGATCCATCAATTGTTGATGTTTTAGTACAATCGAAGATTTTCTATAACCAAACTCAGACAAATTCAACTACTGAGCAACTCAGAAACTTGGTTATCAGTAATCTTGATGAATATGATGAAACTGCGGATCTTAGTAAGTTTGGTGGAGTTATTAGAAAGAGTAAAGTTACTACAGTAATTGATTCTTCTCAAGATTCCATTACTGGTAATAACACAGAGTTTCGTTTGAGGAAAAAACTGGTTCCTGCACTTAATACAAGGGCACAATACCTTCTTTGTTATGTGAATCCATTCAAATCATATTGTGATGGTCAATCAACCATTACTAGCACTAAATTTAAGATTAGTGGTTTCTCTGAGGAAGCGTATTTAGAAAATACAGAGGATGGAACAATTAGAATATATACTATTGACCCTATTACTGCAAGGAAAAGAATTTTGGTCGATGATGTCGGCACAGTCAACTTTGACGATGGAAAAGTGACATTAAGTTCCCTTACAATCACAGAGGGTAGTGATGCTGACAACAATATCTACATTACTGCCGTTCCTAAGAACGACGATATCTTTGCAGTTCGCGAGGTTTATTTAAACCTTGCATTACAAGATAGTACTTTCTCAGTATTCAAAGAAGTAGCGTAAAATGAATTTTAATAAGTTAACAATATCAGATTTAGTTGGACAGCAACTACCAAATTTCATTGTTGATGAGTTTCCTACTTATGTAAAATTCTTTGAGGAGTATTATAAGTCACTAGAAGTATCTGGTGGCATTTTAGATATTCAGAACAACTTTCTGGAATATACTAATGTCGATAGCCTAAGAAAGTTTAACTTAGTTAAAACTTATAAACTACAAACAGCAATTGATGCTAGTGCTACTTCTATTGTATTAGATAAAATTGATGGTCTTCGTACTGATGGTGGTATTATTGGAATCGGTGATGAAATTATCTTATATTCTTCCGTAGATATTGCCACAAGAACTCTTACTGATTGTGAGAGGGGATTTAGTGCTACCACAAAATTTGATGCACAAAAAACTACTATTGAAACCAGTACAGCTCAATCTCACGATGTAGATGATGTAGTTACAAATTATTCAAGTTTAATTCTGTTTTTCATTCTGAAAAACTATGAGAAGCAGTATCTTGCTGGATTCCCACATGAAAATATTGCTGATCAGATCGGTAAGGATACGCTGATCAGAAACATCAAAGATTTCTATAGCTATAAAGGAACAGATCTTTCTATTGAGTTTCTGTTCAGAGCATTGTATGATGAAGAAGTTACTGTAAGATATCCTAGAGATAGAGTCATCAAGGCTTCTTATTCTGATTGGACTGTTGATGATATTATTAAAGTTGAACAAATTGAAGGAAATCCTTATGATCTAGTTGGTTCTCAGATCAGACAAACTGATGCTACTGGTGTTGTCCAAGCAACTGCAATTATTGATGATCTATTAATCAATAATATCTCAAACTATTCTTCTGGTACTAAAAATATCTATGAAGTTAGACTGAATGTATTAAACTCACAAGTTTTTACAATTCCTCAATCATCTATACTTAGACGTGATATTTCTGCCAGTGATAGTGTCATTACTGTAGATAGCACCCTTAGTTTTCCTAAACTAAATGGCGTTATTGAGATTGATGGTGAGTTTATTACATATAGAACTAAAACCTTCAATCAATTTATTGATTGTGGTAGAGGAGCATATGGCACTAATCCTGCACCACATTTTGTTGATCAGGAAGTAGTCACAACCGAATATCTTTTTGGATATCCTGCAGGTAAAAGTGAAGAGGAAGACCAAGTTAAAATGAGAATTCTTGGAGTTCTTTCGGAAGTTGATATTAGAGATGGTTCTAACTATTTTGAGACTGGGGAAAAAATTAAACTTTCGCCAGATGGAGATACAGATAATAGACCTCAATTTACCAGTTGGCGATTAAATGAGGTAGGAAATTTTTGCTCCAGTTCTGACATTCAAATTAATAATGCTGTTAAAAATATCCCCACAAGTGCTTTCGCTGTATTTAAAGATTCCAAATATGCTTATGTGACTAGTGCGGGACTTCCTGCCAATTCTATTGGTCCTTTTCGTGGGGTTGGTTATGATGTCAGAAATCAAAATATTTTAAAATCAATTCCACTAACCACTGAAAAAAATACTCAGAAGCAAGAAACTAAAAACAAGCCTGTTGGCTTATTCATTAATGGTGTTGAGGCATTTAGTGCCCAAGATTATGAAGAAGTTTCATATGGATCAATTGATAGTGTAAGTATTGCTCAAAGTGGATTTGGATTTGAAGAAAATATCCAACCAATTTTTAGAGTAAAAGATGCTACTGGAAATGGTGCAACTTTTAATGCAAGCATTGTAGATGGTAAAGTTACATCTATTTCTGTCATTGATGGTGGTCAAGATTATACCAGAGATCATGAACTTGAAGTGACTTATGGATTTGATGCAACAGCAACAATTGCTCAAGATGCACATTTAGTAAATGGAGAAATTAAAACAATTACTGTTACTGGTGGTGGACAGGATTATGTTGCGACACCAAATGTGGAAATTGTTGATACTGCTGGTAGAGGTAAGGGTGCATTTGCAATCGCTCAAGTAACTAATAATCAAGTTACTGGGGTCGTTGTTTTAAACGGTGGTACTGATTACACAGATAAGAGCACAATTCAAGTAAGAATTGTGTCAAAAGGTACTGGAATTTTTGCCACTGCTAATGTTAAAAAATGGTCTTTTGACAGAGTATTTAAAACTAAAAATACTTTAGATGCAAATCAAAATTGGATTCCTGCAACACAAGTAAAATCTGATCTTGGAAATGGATATTTGTACGCCAGTTCTAATGCAGCATATGGACTTCAATATGGATTTGCCCAAAATCCAAAACTTTTGAGATCTAGTTTAGTAGATAATGTACAAGGTGTTAATGCCGCCTATGCCGAAAAGACTTCTGGATTTGTTCATTCTCCTATTTTAGGTTGGGCATATGATGGCAATCCCATTTATGGTCCTTATGGATATAGTAATCCTGTAGATTCAAATAGTGCTATCTCTAGGCAAACTTCTTCTTATGCATTAAAATCTACAGCACCATCAGGTAGACCTAGTACAGCAAAGTATCCTTTGGGTGCTTTTATTCAAGATTATGACTATATTCAAGGTAATGGATCGTTAGATTTTAATAATGGTCGTTTTTGTAAAACACCAGAATTTCCAAATGGAAGATATTGTTATTTCATAACTGTAGATAATTTTGGTTCTGGTGTTTATCCATATATTTTAGGAAAAACTTTCTACTCAGTTCCTGCAGCTAATAATTTTAATCTTGAATTTGATCAAAGTAATGATTCTAATATTCCAGAGGGTGCGAGAAGAATTAGAACCGCTAATACACCAACCAGAGGATTTGATGCATCTTTGATTGTGGGAGAAATTGGTAGAGGAGCAGTAGATTCATTTACTGTTACCGAATCTGGTGCAACATTTAAAAACAGTGATTATCTGTATATTGATAATACAGACACCGAAGGATCTAGGCTTTTTGGACGAGTTTCTCAGGTTGATGGTAAGACTGTGCCCAGAGTATCCTATCAAGTTGCTTCAGGATCAACTATTCCAGCAACGAATGGGATTCCTAATGCACCATGGCCTGTAGAAATTAGTGCTCCTGAATATGCAGATACAAAATTTGCAGTTACTGCAGAAACTTCGGAACCTCATGGTCTTTCTAGTGGAGATGAGGTAACATTATCTCTTGCATTGTCAAATGTTAATATTACAAAAACATTTAAAGTAAGAGTATCTAATTATCAGACAATTACTTACAATAAACCATCAGTCACCACAAAATTGGTTGTTGATGTTGCTTTCAATGCAGTTAACATCAGTATTAACACTCCTGATGCACTATTACTTAGAGAAAATGATTATATTAAAATTAATGATGAAATTTTAAAAATTACATCAATTAATACAAATTCTGGTCTATTGGCGGTAGATAGAGGTCAGTTTAACACTCCATTGAGATTACATGCAGCAACAAACCCTGTAACGTTACACATTCCAGACGATCAACCAGATTATAGATTAACTGTTGGTTCTCCAATTACTACTACTGGTGTTGCTGGAGTGATCTATAATATCAATAAAGAAAATTCGACAATTGATGTAAGAGTTACTTCAGGAACTTTTGCATCTTCTAATACCATTGTTGATACATCATCACCAACTGGAAGAGATTTAGATATTGCTAGTGTAAGTGAAAAAAGTGTATATTGGGAAATTGATCCAACTGGAACAGGAAATCATTATGTAAGAGATCTGCAATTCAGATTTATCAGAGGAAGTAAGTATATTTTTGATCTTAGTGATGGCAGTAACTTAAATCATAACCTTATTTTCTCCGAAGATTCTGCCAATGTAAATACACTGTCAAATGTTAGTTACATTGGGACACCAGGCACACCTGGAGCATCTGCAACTATTGAAAAAGCATCTTTGATGAACATGGATGTTTCTAGAGTCTATTATTATGATGAAGCAGGTGGAATCATCAATAACAAAAAATATTTTAGTCTTCAACTGCTTCCAGCTGGAACACAGAAGATTGATATTGTAGATTCCACTAAATTCCAATTTTCTGCCCCATTCCAACCAGAAGTAACGGAATGGTTGAACTTAATTTCATATAAAACAACCTCGCAGACTGCAATAGGAAAAATTTCCGAAATTGTAGTAATTGATGGTGGTGAGGGGTATAAAAAACTTCCTAAAATTGAAGGTGTCACTCATACCTTACTTGATGACATTAGAACAGAGATAAGTCTTGTCGGAGGATCATTTTCCGAAGTAAAAGTAATTAATGGTGGATCTAGATATTCTTCTTCCACTAAAATTTTTGTAAACACTACTACTGGTTCTGGTGCAGTATTGACACCAACTGTTGTTGGCGGAAAAATTATTTCTATTAAAGTAGATGATCCTGGAGATGGATATTCTGCAGATGATACTATTACTGCAGTTGATACTGATGCTAAAATCTATGCTCAGGGCGAAAATATCGGAAAAATTAAAACAGTTAGATTTAGCAACAACGGAAGTCAGTTTACCTCTGATAGAACTCTTAGCAAATCACTTTTATTCAATAAAAAGGTCATTGTCAGAGACCTTCCTTCCGATAATTATAAATTAGCAGAAGTTGTTACCACTACTGGTGGATTTGAGGGTGAGGTAGAAAGTATTACTGCTTTAGGAAATGATGTTTATTTACTTGACCTTCTCGTAATTAAAGGAGAACTGAATAAAGGAGATACCTTAGTTGGTCAGATTAATCAATATACATCTGTAGTTGAATATGCAACTACTCCAGATGTTGTCGGTAAAGTTGGGGGATATGTTGGTAAAGTTGGATTCTTTGAATCTGATCTTGGCAAGATTAGTTCATCTTCCCAGAAAATTACTGACAGTAACTATTTCCAAGATTTCTCATATGTCATTAGAAGCACGAGAAGTCTGAGTGAGTATAAGCAATATGTTGATGAAACTACTCATCCACTTGGATTTAAACTGTTTGGTGAAGTTGCGGTCGAGAATGATGTAGATTTTGAAGATACCGTAACTGGAAATCCATTTAGTATCGGTCTGGCTGAAGATCCACATGCAAGGGAAGTTATTATCTCCTTGCCAGATATCAATGTAGAGTCGGATATTGTATTCAAGAAACATGAGGTTTCTGTGATCAAAGCAGCTGATATCAAATCTTATATTGGACAAGGTGCCGCAAGACTTAATTTCTTAGAAAACCAGATTGAAGCAACGAAAATTGCAGATATTTCTTCTAGCTTTGATGATGTTACTAAAACGTTTACATTAACCACACAGGATGGCAATTTTCCAAAAGATGCTCCAAATACATCTGTGATGGTTGCGTTGAATGAGATTTTCCAAGAGCCCTACGAAACTCAAGATATTTTAGGAATTACATATGATGGTGGATTGATGACCGTCACTACTGATGGTGATCATGGATATGCAGTTACTACCTCAGGACAAACTTATCCTGATCAAAAGTATGTACATATTTCTGGCGTAATAAATTCTGTTGCTAATATCAATTTTAATGATAAATTTGAAATTTATGATGTACCATCATCTGACACTTTCAGAGCAACCATCAACAATCCAAATGGAGTTTTGACTAACAATGACCCAGCGGTTTGTGCTGATGTTAAATCAACCATTGATAATCTAACTACAATCCTTACTTATTATACAGCAAATCCATCTGCATCAAGACCCATTAAGAATCAGGGTATCTGGCCAGATCCAACACAAGGACCAGTTAGTGCCAATAGACATAGAGATGGCGCTAATTTAATTAGCGCGAATAGATTTCATATCATTGATAGAGCAAATGCTGAAATTTCTCTACAGTATCCTGATTTCTATTATCCTAATGATCCTCAGACTAACTCATACAGCAGATATAGAGATGCTTATCGTTTGATCATGACCAACCGTAAGGAATTGGTTGACAGAGGTGCTGCTCAGATCGCCGTAGACTATCCTGATTTTGTTTATCCAGGTGATCCCACAACTGCTAGTGATTATCGCTTTAAGGACGCTTACAGACTCATTCAGCAGAACAGACAAGAGATTATTGATAACGCTTGGACTACTATGCAAGCAGGATCAAATACTGCTGACCCCGCAGTAGAAACCAAGTGTAAGCGTGACATCGGATTGTTCATTGATTATACATCACTGGATCTTGTCAATGGTGGTAATGAATATGCTCGTAAGTTTGCTCTTCAGTATTTTGATGAGAATGGAAATCCTCTTACTAATGGTTTACTTGGTGAAGAATTAGCATCAAATGATGCTTTCAATGCTGCTAAGGACAATATGATCCTGGCATTCACCAATCAACTGACAGTTACTGACAGCACGATCACTCCTGATCCTGCTGGTGCTCCTCTGTGTGCTAACGTAACCTCTGCAATTACAACTCTCACAGGTATTGTCACTGCTGCGATTGCCGCAGGATCTACTGCTGGTCTTCCTACAGAGACTATTGGAGCAGACAGAACTGGAGAAGCGAAGTGTAAGCGTGATATCGGACTATTTGTTGATGCTATGGCATTGGATGTTCACACTGGTGGTAATGTCTATGCTCGTAAGTTCCTCAAACAATACTTCAATGCTGCTGGAACATCATTTACTACTAATGGTCTTGACGGCGAAATCCTTCAATCTATCACTGCATTTGAGAAGGTTAGAGATTTGATGAAACTTGCAATTGTGAATCAATTGCTCGAAAAAGATCTTACAATTACTTCTGCTAATGCAAATTATTGGGGAACTGCTGTTGGTACACCAACTAATGTTACTTATGATGCTGTAACAGGTGTTGCTCAAGTTACTATTGCTAATCATGGACTTAATAACGGAGATGATGTATTAATTAAGTCGAACGGACTGACATTTACTTGTGCTATGGACGGTAATGTTGCTGAAAAGTCCTATCCAAGACTTGCTGATGGAAATCATGAAACTGCAATGGCAGTTTCAAATGCTACTAATGATACCTTTGATATTACTGTAGGTGCAAGTCCAGAAAAAACCTTTACTATTAGTGATGCTGATTATGATCCAGTATCTGGAGATGTTGAGTTAACAATTGGAAATCACTCTCTGAGAGCAGGTACAGGTGTTAAAATTGAACCAGAATCAATTACATTCACCTGTAATCTGGACAACGATGCTACTGAGCATTCTTATCCTAAATCTGAAATTTTAAATGCAACTGTTGATAATGCTGTTTACAATCCATCTTCTGGAGTTCTTACAGTAACAGTTGAGAAACATGGGTGGGAGAATGGAGATTTCATTAAGTTCGATGACAACTCCCTTAAATTTACATGTGCTAGAGATAATAATCAAACCGAACATACTTATCCTCGCTCAACTGATCCTGTGAGTGGTAAGTGGATTCCTATTTACGATGTTTACTATGATTCATTCAAAGTTAAAATTGGAGTTTCTTCAGACACTTCAGAACATACATTTGTAAGTGCAGTAGATGATGGTCTTAAGAAGAAAAAGGATAAGACCTTTGACACTTCAGTCCCCATCATATCCACGACTGCAACTACCATTAAAATTAATGTTGGTAGTTCCACTGATACCTCAGTTCACACATATGTTCCAAGACTTTATACAGTAACTGATGCAACCTATGATCCAACCAGTGGAATTTTAGGTATTACATCAGCTAATCATGGATTTACTGCTGGAGATGGTATTCTTCTTGGAGATGGAAGTTTAACCTTTAGTTGTACTTGTGATGGTAATGTTGAAGAGATTTCATATCCAAGATCAACTGATCCTGCTTCCAAGAAGAGACTTAATGTTATTTCTGCAACGAATGATCAACTTACAGTTAACATTGGAGCATCACCACTTGTAAAATACACTCCAACCAATGCAACCTATGATGGTTCAACTGGTTTGATGGAAGTAACCATTGGAAATCATGGTATTAATCCCAATACCACTGTTAAAATGCTTGCCAATGGCATTACTTTCTCATGTGGTGCTGCTACTGGAACACATACATTTGTAAGTGGTGTTACTAATGCCATCACGGCAGGTTCTGGTGGTAGTGGAACTTTCACTGCTGCGACAGGAACAACATATGATCCATCCACAGGCGATTTAGTATTAGAAATTGGATCTCATAGTTTGACTACCGCTAATTCAGTTACCATTGCTGATGGCGGCGTAACGTTCACTTGTGATGCTGATAATCATGGTTCAAACCATTCTTATCCTCGTCCCACTGACCCTGCATCTGGTCTTACTCTTAGTATTTCAGCAACTACTGCAACAACAATTACTGTCAACGTAGGTGCTGCCGCGCCTTCTGGTACTAACCATTCTTATCCGAGAACACTGATTGACTCGTTCACTGTAACTGGTGCCACATACACGGCATCTACAGGTGCTATGACTGTCACAGTTAATGATCATGGAATGATCAATGGTGATTGGATTAAGTTTGAGGATGATTCTTTGACATTTACTTGTGATCAAGATAGTCATAATTCTAATCACACTTATCCACGTTCTACTGATCCTGTTAGCGGTAAGTTCATTCAAATTTCTAACGTAACCCAAAATACTTTTGACGTTAATGTTGGAGAATCGCCCGCTGGTCAACAGTATACTCACCTTTTTGTAAGTGCAGTTGCTGATGGTCTTAAGCATAAGCGCGACCGTTCTTATGATCAACCAATTCCTGTTGTTTCTGTCACTGACACTACTATCACACTCCAGGTTGGTACTACATCAATTGTTTCGGCACATACATTTGTTTCTGCTCTCACTGATGCAATCATTAGTGGTGGTGAATATCCTCACACATTTGTGAGTGCTGCTAGTGGTGCATTGAATCAAGCTGTAGTTATTTCAGGTGGTAATTACTCACACACTTTCATTAGAGCAGTTGAAGATGCCATTGTAAGACCTGTTGTTAATTCTCCTGTTGCAAATAACAGCAATGGAGCATGTGCAGATGTTCAAAGTAACATTGATAACCTTGTTAGTATTGTAACCACATATCTCTCTCAAGGATCTTTAGTATCACCTCTACCACTCCCAATTGAATCCATGCGCGTACCATCTTTCGGAGAAGGTAAGTGCAAGCGAGATCTCGGAATTATCGTTGATGCAATCATTGCTGATATGAGATCTGGTGGTAATTCTAATATTCTAGAAGCAACTGAGCGTTATATTGACGGAACTGCTCTACTTACCAATGGTATTGCAGGTGAACTTGCAGAATCAACAACTGCCTTCAATAAAGCGCGTGATATGGCAAAACTCGCCATTACCAACCAATTATACGAGAAAGATTTTACTATTCTCCCAGATTTCCTTACGACATCAGGGACTCTTGATTCTACCGATGTTACTGACGCACTTCTCACTGAGGGTCAGTTTGAATATGAGAATATTGACATTAAATTCTATGAGACACCAAAAGAAGGGACAACTTTCTACTCAACATTCTTCAAGTTTGTTGATGGTGCTGATAATGCGAGATATTCTTATAAGATCAAAGATATTCTTTTTGATGGAACATCTAAGAGATATGATCTTAAGAGAAAAAATGGATCTAATATTGTGACCGAGCAAGATGAAAATCTCTTGATTTTCATCGATGGCGTGCTGCAGATTTATGGAGAAGCATATACTATTGATAGAACAGTCAATCCCAACCAAATTGTATTTACTACTCCGATTGAGAAGGAAAGACATTTCTTCGGTTATACTTTCAGTAAGTATAAAATGCTCAATAATTTCTCCCACCTTATTAATGGAAGTAGAAAATCATTTGAATTCGCGTTTGGGGATGATAATATTATTCCTCCTGATGTACATCAGATTTTAGTGTTACTTGATGGTGTTCCTCAGACGGAAGGAATTGCATATAATATTGTTGATAACGTTATTACTTTCACTGAGGCACCACAAGTAGATAAGAATTGCCATTGTCTGTATTTCTATGGTAAAACATTTGAAAAGACTATTTCTATCTGGAATGGTAATATATTTGAGAATTTAGAATTTCTCGGGAATTACAATCCTGATGGTTGTAAATATCAAAATAAAGTTGCAAATACTGGTGATATTGTTCATCCTGGTGATCTTATCAAAATTGATGGAGAAACTCCCAAAGAAATTATTAGAATGGATCAAAGGGCACTTGAAAATACCGATAACTTACTTTATACGGCATATGTATATACTGATAACTCATATATTCGCGGTAAGAATGCGGTTGCAAGTGCAACTGTGACGGGCGTACCAGTTTCAGGATCTAATACCATAGGAGTTGAAAATACAATTGGTGTTGACAATACTATGGGTATTCCCACAGTATATGATTATCAGGTAACTGGTGCTACCATCACAAATAGTGGACTTGAGTATGATGTTGCTCCAATTGTTCTTTTCAAGACAACATGCGACAATCCTGGAACAGGTGCTAAGGGATATGCCGAAATCACTAACGGCAAAGTGACTAATGTTGTAATCACAGATGGTGGTTCTGGTTATAATGCTGCTCCTGAGATAATCTTCGCCAAAAAGTATGAAATTGTCAGACCACATACACCATTGTTCACTAAAAAGAACACTATTTTGAATATGAAGGTCGAAGGTGGAAATGCTGGTGTTGTAGATATTCATGAAGATACCACCCTCGAAGATCTTCTTCCTCTGGTTGTTTCGCAGATCAGTGCAGAAAGAACTACTCATGTTCAGACTCTTCTGCACAATGCAGGAAGAACTAATGAACCTGGACTTGCATATAACTTGAATACATTTGATCAAATCAAGTTCCAGTTTGAACCATCTGAATTTAATGATCCTCTTGCTAACTATATTGGAACTGGAGTTACCATTGAGCATATGACACGTTATGCTCCAAATATCACAATCGGAGACTTTACTACGCACGCAGGTGTTGCATACGGTTCCGCTGGTGGTGTTATTATCAATATTCCAGCAGATGCCTATGTTACATATGGTCTCACCCTCAATGGTGCTATCAATGACGCAGTTACTACCGTTACAGTAACTGGTGATGTTTCTAACTTCCCACCTGCAGGATATTTGGAATTTGGTGATGAGATTATGGAATATACATCAATCTCTGGTCAAGATTTCACAGTTGTCAGAGGTGTTAAGTCTACAACAGCAACTACACACGCAGATGGTGATTATTTAAGACTCGCTTGGCGAGGGTGATAAATATAAATAACACAAGGAAAACCGTAAACCACTTATAGAGATGCCAGCTTTAATTTCTGAACAATTTAGGATTCATAATGCTCAACAGTTTGAGGAAGCATTTTCTGAGACGGCAGCCACTAATATGTACTTCTTCATGGGTAGACCCCAAACTTGGGATACCGCTGCTGTAGCTGGCGCTCTCTCATATGTTGGTCAACCTGCAGGTAGTCAGCATAGTGGATCATATCTCGCTGCTCCAAACGAAAATAATCCTCCTACTCCAATTGATAGTTTCAATTATGAGAAGGAAGTCTTTGATGACATGATTTCTCTTAAGAGAATTCAGTCATCTGATGTAAGATTAGTAGTCCCCAGACACAATTGGACATCTGGAGTTACATACTCCATGTATCGTTCTAACTATAGTGCTGATTTCAAAGCAAATTCAGCAGGAGAAAATGCTCCTCACCTGTATAGCGGCAAGTATTATGTCGTAAATAACTACAAAGTTTATAAGTGCATCTATAACGGTTCTTCACCTGCTAATCCCAACGGAACTGCTTCTACAGTTGCTCCTACTGGTACAGGAGCAACCATCTTTAGCACTGCTGATGGTTATAGATGGAAGTTCCTTTATAGCATCGGTACAGACGATGTAATTAAGTTCTTTACTACTTCGTATATTCCTGTCCCTTCTGCATGGGGTGTTGGTTCTTCTGGTGATCCTACCAATGGTGTTGATGTTAAGGCAGCTGCTGTAGATGGTGCTATTGATACCGTAATTATCAACACTGGTGGTACTGGATATACTGACAATAATGTCACTGGATACACTAACGTTCCCATTCGTGGAGATTGGGCAAAAAATGGTGGAACTCAAGCACTTGCCACAGTCAAAGTTACTAGTGGTGCTGTTACTGAAGTAACAGTCACAACTCCTGGATCTGGTTATACTTACGGTTATATTAACGTAAATGCCACTGAGATTTCTGGTATTGGTGCTCCTGGTGTTTCAGCAGTTTTGGAAGTAGTCATTCCTCCTGCTGGCGGACATGGATACAATATCAATAAAGAACTTGGAACCAAGCGTGTTATGGTTAACGCCAGAGTTCAGTATGATGAGAGTCTTGAGTTCCCTGTTGACACAGACTTCAGAAGAATCGGTATTCTTCGTGATCCTGAGCAAACTGGTGGCGGTGCTGCTACTGGTGCTACATACAATGCTCTTGTAGCAGTTAAATTCCCATCAAGTACAGTTGCATCATTCAATATTGATGAAATTGTGACTCAAGCAACTACTAATGCTAAAGGTAAAGTTGTTTCATGGGATTCAAGTACCAAAATTTTGAAACTCTATCAGAGTTCTTATGAGCACATTGGAACTGGTGATCAGGGAGGAGATCTTCCTGCTTTCTCAGGCGGTAATGCAATTACAGGTGCAGATTCTGGATCAGTCGAGACTCCAGAAGTTGGTTATAGTTTAACTACTTCTAACTTGACATTTACCAACGGTTACGCTGGTACTGAGATCAAGAAGTATACTGGAGACATCATTTATGTTGAAAACAGAAGAACAGTTTCTCGTTCAATCGATCAGATTGAAGATGTAAAACTGGTCGTAGAATTCTGATATATATCATAGATCAAATCCCATTCTAGCTTAGTAATATGCCCCAGAGTACGAATCTAAATAAAGCTCCATATTTTGATGATTTTGATCCAGATAATAGTTATTATAGAGTACTCTTTAGACCTGGATATTCTATCCAGTCTAGAGAGTTAACTACTCTACAATCTATTTTACAAAATCAGGTCGAAAGTCTTGCTAAAGCAAACTTTAAGCAAGGTTCTATTGTAGTACCTGGGGAACTTATTGTAGATAGACAATATAATTTTGTAAAAGTAAGTTCATTCACGAATAATCTTCAAATTACTGATTATATCGGTAAGAAGATGACTGGTAATACTTCTGGTATTTCCGCAACAGTTGTTAATGCCACACCTGCATCTACAACTGAATCCGCCACTTTGTTTGTTAAATATGAAAGTGGTGGATCGTCTAATACTTCATTAACTTTCACTCAAGGAGAGACTATCACAGCAAACTCTCCTGGATCTCCTACTGCAATTGTTGGAGTCAACGGAAATGTTAAACCAACAACCACTAATGCCATGGGATTTGGCACTGCGGTTTCAGTTAATGAAGGCATCTATTATATTAATGGGACATTGGTTAAAAATGAGAGTGAGACCATCATCCTTGAAAAATATAACAACACACCGACTTATAAAGTTGGTTTTATTGTATCTGAACAATTAACAACTTCAGAAGAAGATCTGGCACTGCTTGATAATGCACAGGGATACTCTAACTATGCTGCTCCTGGAGCACATAGACTTAAGATCGGAGTAACATTAGTATCAAGACCAATTGATTCACCAGATCAAAGAGATTTTGTTCAACTTTTAGAGATCAAGAATGGCATTTTTAATGCGACTGTAGAACTGTCTAATACCAATGGTCTGATTGAAGATATTCTTGCAAGAAGAACTTTTGATGAGTCTGGGGACTATGTAGTAAGAGAATTCTTACTCAGTCTCAAAGAGAGTCTTGCAACTACTGATAATAATGGTGTATATACTGTTGCTCAAGGAGGAGCTGAAGATAAATTTGTAGCAGTTTTTGATCCAGGTAAAGCATATGTAAAAGGATATGAAATTGAAACAACCTCAACTAGATATGTTCAAATTGATAAAGCCAGAGATACACAGGTTCAAGAAAATAATGCAATTTCTCCTACAGAAGGATCTAATTTTACTGTAAAAAATCTTCTCTCATTCCCTGACGTTGAAGAGAGAGCAGAGAATGTTACTGGTTTGGGTTTGGTTAACACAAATTCAAATCAAGAGGTTGTTCTATATAACAGACACACAGATGTGGAGTTTGGTGATACTACCGCCAACCTTGACGGCACAGCACCAGAAACTGATGCATATTTTGTTTTTACACTAACAAATCTTTCGGTACAAACAAATCCTGTAACTGCTGGTGGTGGAGAAGCTAACTTCGCCAATGGCAATCTGACTGGAAAACTGTTTTCATATCACCTTAATGCAACAGGAGATAAAGCTGTTGCTGTGGGTAAACGTATTACTGGTACTGGTGCATGGGACATTGCAGACACCTTTAGTGTCACTGGTCTTACAGCAGAATTGAAGTCTGCTGAAAGGATTACCACACCTTTTGTTGGTGTCGGAAAAACAAAATCTTTCAAGTTTCTTTCAGGAACTTCGAGCGATGGTGATTATGCAAAAGAATCTTTGTTTAAATATGGTTTATTTGGACTGGAGTATTTTGTAAGAATTAAGTGCAAAAATCCCATTGCCTTCACTGAAGGTAAATTTATTACTGGACAAACTAGTGGTGCTAGAGGTATTGTAGAACAAAAAATTCCAGATACTCGTGAACTCGTTCTTTCTAGAGTACTTGGTGAATTTGTAGAAGGAGAAACTCTTTTGTCTGAGCAAGATGGAAGCACAACTCCATATAACTTCATTGAAACAGAAGGAACAATTGAAGAATTTAAATTCAAGACTTTTGGATCAAATTACGCAGGAACCACTGGAGACATTACCGCAATCAACATCGGTGGAGTCAATAAGTTAACTGCAATTACTGAGACAAACATTACTGTAGATACTGGTGAAATTGTATCAATCTTAATTACAAATGCAGCAGTAAGAGAAGCACTTGGTGCTTTCAATACTACACCTAAAGTTGAGATTGTTTCAAATAGTGGTACTGGTTGCATAGTCGAACCAGTAATGAATTATAAGAATATTGTACCTTATAATTCATCCTTTGCGAGGAGTTATTTTGGATCAACCACTCAGAATGCTTTTGCTGGTGATATTGCTTCACTAGAATCAACTTTCTTTGTTGCTGGCGGAGCAACCTTTAGTGCAACTGAAGGGGACTATTTTATTTCTGCAGATAACTTGGGATCTAGACCAGATCTTGATCTGGTTGATGGAGACATTATCTCTCTTATGGATGATATTGGTACTAATAGAAAATATATTGTTAAGTTTGCCTGCATTGATGGTGCTGCGGAAACAGCAAGAATTTATATCTATGGTGAGGTATTATCTGACTTTAGCACCAAGAATATCCAAAGAAAGCGTTCTAAGCTGTCTGGAGTCTCCTCTAATACACTTCTATTCCCACTTCCTAATAAACACGTCAAGACTCAGGTTTTAGATCCTAACAATACAGATATCAATTATACTGTTGCCAGAGAATTCTTAGGAAATTTTGATGCTAGTTCTCAGACTAGTATTAGTATCGGAACTAATGAACAGTTCTTAGGATACTCTTCAAATTATGTGATGTCTAATCCAACCACTGGAGATCTTTTTGATCTTGAAGGCAAAGTAACTATTGGTGCCAATGCCCAAAGTATCACTATTGATATGAGTGCTTACACTGGGTTTGCAAACATACCATATAAACTTATTGCTCCTGTAACAAAATCTGATACTTCTCCAAAAACTAAGATTCTTAGAAGTGATGCTGAGTATAACATTGCAACTGGAGTTAGCGACCCTGTAATTCCTCTTCAGTATGCTGATGGATATAGATTGAAAGCAGTTTATATGTCAGCATCAGGGGCAGCAGCAACTAGTTCTGATGTTGAAGTTACTGATAGATATCTATTTGATGGCGGACAGAGAGATACTCACTATGATCTTGCAAGACTTATTTTAAAACCAGGCGAAATTGCTCCAACTAGACAGTTATTAGTAGTATATGATTACTTTGAGCACATTGGTGGTGTTGGAACAGGTGTAGCAGGTAGTGGTTACTTTACTGTCGATTCCTATACTGGAATTGATTATGCGGATATTCCTAGCTATGAATCTTCTGTATATGGCAATATTTCACTGAGAGATGTTGTAGACTTTAGACCAAGAGTATCAGATTTTACTGGTCTTAGTTCAGCAACTGTTCTTCCTGGTTATAGCGATGCCAGAACTGTTGATGCTTTAAAATTCACGGGAACAGGATCATCTTCAGCACCATTGCCTATTGCAGGAACTAGATTTGAGTCTAGTTATGAATTTTATCTGAATAGAATTGACTCTGTTTATATTTCTAAGTCTGGTAAATTTGTGGTTGCGAAGGGTACTCCTTCTCTCAATCCACAAGTTCCCGATGAAATCTCGGATGGAATTCTTCTGTATAATCTGAATATTCCAGCATATACTTACAAGTTATCTGATATCACGACCAAGAGTTTTGACAACCGTCGTTACACGATGCGTGACATCGGTAAACTTGAGAAGAGAATTGAGAAACTTGAATATTATACTGTACTTAGTCTGCTTGAGCAAGATACCTTCAACACTCAAGTTAGAGATGAGTTTGGTAACGACAGATTCAAGAATGGTATTCTTGTAGATAATTTTGAGGGTCATGGTGTTGGCAATACTTCCTCATTAGATTATAGGTGTTCTATTGATACTCAAACTGGTGTGCTTAGACCAAGTTTTGCTTCTTCCCAGACTTCTCTCGAAGAAAGAAATATTACCACAGCACAAAGATCTGCTAGTGGTTATATTAGAAGTGGAAACTTGATCACACTTCCTTTCACTGAGCAAAGTACAGTGGTGAACAAATATGCCACCAAGGCTATTAAAATTAATCAGAACAAGTCATCAAAATTCTCTGGAATGATGAAATTGACTCCTGATGTTGATGAATGGAAAGATACAACTAAATCACCAGAATTAATTGTAAATGAAAACTCAGTATTTGATGTTATCAAAAATGATAACAATTCTTGGGGTAGTTTTTGGAATGAGTGGCAAATTTCTTGGACTGGTACGCCAACTTATACGCTGAATAACTCTACTAACAGCACTGGTGCTCAGTTTGCTTCTGATCCTAATTTAGTTATTAAAGGAAAAACTAGAACTAGAAGCAGAAATGGTACTCAGAATAGATTGTCGCCATATGGTGCATCTTCTGCTGATAGAGGTCAGAGAGCTGTTTCGTCACCATATATTCCTTATATCAGATCAAAACTAGTAAAATTTGTTGCAGAAGGTCTTGAGCCAGACACTCAACTTTTTGCCTTCTTTGATGGCATTGAAGTTTCTTCATGGGTGGACCCAGATGATGTTACTAATATCACTACTCCATTCACAGGAAAAGCTGGTTATGCAGAGAAAGGTTTTGGTGAAAAAATTGTTACCGATGATAAAGGTAGAATTAGTGGATATTTCTTAATCCCTAATGGATACGCCCCTGTAAAATCAAAGAAATCTCTGAGTTTTTCTAATGATCCCAAAACATTCTTTGATACAAGCACCACTAAGAGATCCTTCATTGCTGGAACTAAATCATTCAGATTGACCTCAAGTTCCACTAACTCATCTAATTCTGCTGATGTTACTACATTTGCAGAAGCAGTATACACTGTGAGTGGTCTTCCAAATACTACCACTAATTCGATTCAATCGACTAGAGTTCCTTACATTAACAGAAGATCTACTTCCAACTCCGACACAGTTCAGTATGTTGGAAGTTCTTTGGTTAATGTAAACCAAACTGGACTCTTAGATCCTCTCGCACAGAACTTTAGAGTATCTGGATTTGATGGAGGGGTATTCTTATCCAGTATAGATTTATTCTTCAAGAATAAGCAGACACCAACTGATGAAGATACAAATAGACCAGTATCAATTTATGTAACAGATACTAATGGTGGTCTTCCCACTAGAAATGTCATTCCTTTCAGCGAAGTCAGCATGAACGCTGACACTGAACTTAGAATCAAGATTAATACTACTGTTCCAAATGGAGAGACTCTTCTTGCTGGAGAAACTATTAATGGATCCGTCTCTGGTGCATCTGGAACAATTAAAAGTGATTTAACTGTTACTAATACTGACACCAGATATACTTTAACACTTTCCAATCACAATGGTGTTGATTTTATTGCAGGTGAAGCATTCACAGTAAATAGATCTCCATCTATTGCAACCACAACATTTAATATTGATGAAGATTCTGGTGTAGTTGACAGAATTAGAGTTACCTCATTCGGTAGTGGTTATGATGAACTCACAACATCTGTAAATGTTTTTGGTGAAAATGGAGGAACGTTTGGTTCAAACGCTACCGCCTCAGCAAAACTTTATGATGGTAGAGTTTATGAAATTGAAGTAACAAATAGAGGTTCAAATTATTATATTGCACCAAATGTGACTATTAACGGTGGTGATGGTCAGGCATCTGCAGAAGCGGTTCTTAGAATTACTAATCCTGCAGTCAAAATGGGAATTTCCACCTCAACTGATGCTGAAGTTAAAACCAGATTTAGATTTGAGTCACCAATACATTTGCAAAATGATTCGACATATTCAGTTGTTGTTTCATCTTCATCTTCCGATTATGAAATCTACAGTTCCAAAGTTGGAGATGCACTTATTGGAAGTTCTGTTGTTGCATCACCACAATCTCATGTTGGTTCTCTGTTTAAATCACAAAATTCCACAGCTTGGACACAAGATTCTGCCGAAGCAGTTAAGATTGCAGTAAACAGATGTGTGTTTACAACTAATTCTACAGCATCTATTGAACTTAGGAATGAAGATTTAGATTATGCATCTCTTCCCGAAAATCCAATCACAGTTGATAATACTGATGGATCTTCTGATTTATTTGGCACTAATCAAAAGGTTCTTCGTATTAAGCATCCTAATCATGGAATGAAGGATGGTGACTTTATTATCCTTAAGGATGTTGCTGGATCGGGAGCAAACAATTCAATCTATGGTATTCCAGTCACATTAATCAATGGATTCCATACTGTGGCGAATGTTGGTCTTGACGACTACTGCATCCAGCTTAATAGTACGTTATGGAATACTGAAAATGTTATCATGACTGGTAGTGGATCTGGCGGCGGCAATTCTGTAAGAGCTACAACTAATAAGTTGTATCAAATTGCAACTCCACAGATTGCAATGTTAACGTTCCCTTCGTCATCAGTATCACATACTATTAAAACCGCGTATGGTAGACCAATTGATTTACCAGAAACGGAAGATGCTAAGGAATATGAAATTTCTCCTACATTTAATGTAAGTCCAAATGACAACTATTATTTTGAAGAGTCTAGAATTATTGGATCACATGTTAATGAAGTTTATCGTAATCAACCATCACTTCTGAATAATAATAAGTCTGTCACTTATACTATTTCAATGAGCACAGATCAGGATAACCTTTCTCCTGTTCTTGACCTTGATCGCTGTAATTTAATTACGGCTTCTAGTAGAATGGATAATCCTATTGGAACTGAAGATAGATTTGGTGCTACTTCTCAGACTCTCACAGTTCCACTATCTTCTGATTATTCTGTATCTACAGTTTCTCCAGATGTTGTACAGTCTGCGAAATTTACTGTAAGTAACGTAACTGGCGGAACATTTACAAATACTATCGACAGTGCAACTAGATTAACCCAAGCTGGTACTGGTGCATCTGGTCAAATTGTAAGAGTCGTAGGTGATGTTTTAGATCTTATCGATATCTCAGGAACATTTGTTGATGGCAGTCAAGTTACTCAAGATACTACCACTGCAACGTTAGTAGACACTACGATAAAAACTGGTATTGTTGTTGGATGGGATGCTGGAACTGGAAATCTGAAGGTTAAATTGATTACTGCTAATAAATTCTCTAGTGGGGATTTGATTGATGATACTAATGCTGGAACTTCTCCTGTAACTGCAAGAGAAATCGGAACAGTATCAGAGAGTAAAGGTTTCCTTTATGTTGATGAAACAACATTCAATAGTTCTACTGCATCTAAATATATCACGAAGGAAGTAACTCTAGACAGTCCCGCAACAGCATTAGATTGTAAGATTACAGCTAATCTGTTTAATAATGAAAATGTGAAGATTCTGTATAAGATTCGTCCAGATGGAAGTTCTGAAAACTTTGTTGATATTGGTTGGCAATATTTTAACGGAACTGGACTTTCTGATAACAATTCAAGTATCACGCCCAATAGCACGATATCGTTATCGACTTCAGTTGAGGACATGAATTCTTATCTTGAATATGCTTACACTGCAGACAATCTGAAACCATTCTCAGCGTTTGCAATTAAGATAGTCTTTGCTGGAACTAATCCAGCACTTGCTCCCCGAATTGAAGATCTTCGCGTAATTGCACATTCATGAGTAAAATAAAAGTTGAAGGTCACAGCAACCTCTATCGGGATCCTGATAGCGGTGCTGTGATTAACTCTAGTCAGACAGACTATGAGCGTTATATGAAAGCGAAAGCAAATAGAGAAGGGATGGTTTCGGAGATAAATACTTTGAAGCAAGAACTTGATGAAATCAAGCAGTTATTAAAGAAACTTACCAATGGCAATTAGAGAAGTCCTTACAAGCTTTACGTTTGAACAACAGCGCCAGATGATTAACCTCATCGGTGCCGATGTTGGTGATGCATCTACATTATTGACGCCGACAAATGTACTTGTCAGTGGCATCAATGAAATTGTCAATGGTGATGTTGATTTGATCAATCAAACTCATGGTATGGATGCTGGAACATCAGCATCTCCAAGTTTATATTGGGATGCTGGTCAAGGTTTTTACAAGGTAGATGCAACCAAAATTGCTCTTACCACCAGTCTTTCTGTTACTGGTAATTTAGAAGTAGACGGAGATATTACATTTAGAGCAGGATCTGGATCGGGTGGTACACTGACATTCGGTGATCTTGATACTGACAATATTATTTTCAATGCAGATGTTCAGTCAAGTGTTGTTCCAGATAGCACTGCAAATTATAACTTAGGTTCTGCCACAAAGCAGTGGAATAATCTCTGGATTGATGGTACTGCTAGTATCGATACATTGGAAGTTGATGATAACTCAACATTTGTAGGATATCTTCAGGTAGACTCTGGTGATATTAGAGTTCCTTCGACGACTACTACTGTAGATCTGTTTGATGACTATGCTACCACAGTAGAAGCATTTGGTGATGCTACTTCTATTCGTATTGGTGAGACTTCAGGAACTCTGACTCTCAGAAATCCTACCATTGTTGGATCAGAAGCAACACAAAATCTTTTTAACACAGTAGCAACTAC
>CEPN01003176.1_pt1 | contig 28223 bp, 42 predicted proteins | sample 530391 | NCBI WGS metagenome assembly CEPN01 (sample SAMEA2620027, study PRJEB7988) | marine metagenome | isolation source: saline water (ENVO:00002010), including
TTTGGCACGATCACAAAAAGAACATAATTGTTTGCCCCAAATCTCTATACTCATATTTCACAACCTCCTGCCACACATGCCAATTCTTGTGACCCAATGGTCATGTCTTGACTTTCGTAGGCGGCAAGTTTACCCCAATCAACGTCTGTTGGCATTTTTGCTTTCAGCTCGTTGTATTGTGATTCATCACAATCTTGATATGGTGCTTGTCTATATGTGTGATCTGAGAATGGCAAGAATGATACTCCTGACATCCAATCAAAATTATCATATACCCATGCACCCACTTCCATCCATTCATGTTCTTTAACAGAAATAGTCACAGATGGCTTGTGTTCACACCAATGTTTTTGATATGCTAACCAATGCTCTAATTGTTCAATGGCTGACATATCCATACGAAAGATTGCTTTTTTATCAACCTTCATTGGAAATGAAAATACCGCAGTATGACTAGGATTCATTACATCATCTTCAATTGGAAATCCTGCATCTTTCATATACATTGTGAGTGGATCTTTTTTGTCACCACGTACTGTTCTAATGTAATACGGATTGTGTCTTGCATGAATACCAGAGGCCGCATCTGTAAGTTGTGATACAGTTCCTGATGGCTTTACACAAGTAATCGCGGCTGATACCGGAATACCAATCTTCTTTGCAAGTTTCTCATTTGTTTCAACTGCTTTGTCTTTTAGTTTTGCTAACAGTTCAGGCAAGTTTTTATTTTTTGGACTTGTCAACGGCGAATCCATAATACCAGTTAGAGATACTCCTAGCAGTCTTTCTTCTTCACAGTTCTTTTTCCATGAAGCTGATAGATATTTAAAGTTTACCAGTGTAGATTGTAGTGTTCCTACAATGGTTGCTAGTTCTACTTTTTCTAACAGTGATTCTTCTGTGTCGTTAGCACGAACCACAACCTCAGAAAGATTACAGAATTCTCTATCTCTGAGAATAATTTCTGAACATGGATTTGTTCCAAATGATTGGCCTTCAACTCTTCTTCTACCATTTCTTTCAGCCTGTTTGTTTGCTGATTCTCTGTTGAAGATACCTCTTTCACCTGATTTAGAATCATACAGAGCTTTCCATTCATCCATAAAAATACCAATGTCTGGCTTTTCTGTGTAACATGCAGAATTGTTTGCTAGAGCTCGTTGTCCGTGTTGCTCCCACCATTGTCCTGCTTTTGCGTGTCGCATTCTGTCATCAGACAAATTTGATAGTGAGATCAAAGCAGATCTCCTAACACCGCCAACCACAACGATTTCTGCAATTTTGCACACAATGTCATGACATTCAATTGAATTCAATTTACGACCTGGAGCTCCGCTAAATGTGGCTACTACAAACTTGAACAAACTGTCAAGTGGTTCTGGACCAGATGCTCTACCACCAAATGTTTTAAGTGGTGCACCAGCTGGTCTTACTTTGCTCAAATCCCATGTTGGAATCTGACCTGAATACAGCATAGCAATTAATTCTTTAAGGGCTTTTGCCCAACCAAGTTTGCTGTCTGCAACTTGGATACATGTGTCGCTGTGAAAAAATTCTTCAGCAACAACAGGAAGCTGTGATACTTCTTGTCTCTCGACAGAAAAACCAACACCTGTTCCGTTCATTAATACATAAAGTATTTCGTCAAATGCTTGTACACGATTAACTGCCACGTATGAACAGTTATATCCTGCAATGTTTTCTCTTTTTAATGCCTCACCCGCTGTCATTAAACAACGCATGGATGGCATAATTTTTGTTTCCAAAACTGCTTCTTCTAATTTGTTTCTTAGTTTTGGTTCCAATTTATAGTTGTGCATCTCTAAGAGATGTTCTTCAAAAAAGTTAAAGTATCTATCAATCGTCTCACCCCAGGTTTCTCTGCGTCCTTTATCTTCTAGCCATCGTGAATATCTACTTAGGTGGATAAACTCTTGGTATAAGGTGGGAAGATTATTATTAAGTCTAGTAGCCATTTTCTCTCCTCGTTTTGTTATAAATGATTATCCGAGTTATAGACGAGGATGTCTTTGCTTTGCGTGTTAGAATACTTAGTACAGTCATCTCATGATTATATACTTCGATTACTTAAAAATTGAAAAAACTTTTGCCTTTGTGTATAAAAGTTGCCATTCTCAAACGTTCACGATTGTCTAAAATAACATTGGAAATTTTTTGCACAACTTCCTTGTCAGTGTCATTTAAACTATTACTTTTGCCTCTTACTTCTATGTATGACATGTAACTTAATCCTATCAATCTAATTATCCAATCTGTCACATTGTGCCACACATTAGTTAAATCAGGATCGCTTGATAGATACAAAAATTTTGGTACTGGTTGTTGTACCCATGTTTCCACAGCATTTTTTATTTCTTGTGGCGGTTCTTGTATGCAAGATAATCCTAACATTTCAACTTTCATTGTGTGCAAGTCATTCCAATCTATATCAAATGGATTCTTAATATCACAAACATTGTGTGCTTCTGTGACAGGCATAACATAGTGCCAATATAAAGAATCACCTACAACTGGAACATTCCCATCACTGTAGGATTTTAATTTTTGTCTTATTGCTCGACGTTCAACAGAGTTGATTTGTGTCATGCACTTGTTCGCATTGCCATTTGTTCTGCTTCAGCCAATCCAGATCAACTAGATCGTTGTATGCTATATTTAAAACATAATCATCCACAACACATATCATGAAGTGATTATCTTTTGTTTTTCCAATTTGTACGTTACACGCATGACCCAAATAGTGTAGAGTATATGCGTACAACAAGGCTTTATTAAATTCACAGAAATCGTTGCTGTGTATCATTTGCCATAGTGTTAGCCAACTACTTTTTTCATATGGGTCAATGCTCATTGATCCAATTGGTATTTGACTATAAAAATCTAATGTTGCGTTCACACAATGTTTGAGTGATTTACCTTGGTTCGCAATGCGAAAGTTTCTAAACACACTCAACCTTTCATCGGGTGAATCTTGCCAGTTTAAGCGAGTGTTGTTTTCCAAAGTTTTAATTCATAGCTTAGTGTTGCATTTACGGCGTCTGTGTCACTGTATCTTAGTTTGAACTGGTTATTACTAACATCTAGAACACCACTGAAAGCAATAAGAGGATCATTTACTGCTACATAATCATCTTGTAACATGTAATCCTGTACTGCGGCTCTAGTGTCTACCATTATGGTCATTTTGCCGTTGCGAAATTTAGGAGTTGGCGACTTGGCATTTTGTAAACTGTAATCAATGGTTGCACAGTTATAATCATCTGCGTCCCATTCAATGCCTGTGTCTGCGTTGGTTCCACTTGCGGCCAATATAAGATCAGTTTTTGGATTAGCACTTGCTTCATTAACCAATTGAATTTCACTGTTATAGTAAATGCGAATGGTTACGCCAACTGCTGGTGCTGTAGTGAGAGTGAGTGTGGTTCCGCCTATACTAAAATTTGCACTTGATACTTCTGTTTCTGCTCCACCTGATGCTTGTGTGGTTACTCTGTATCTTCCGCTTTGTGTTAAATCTACTGCAACGGTATAACTTGCACCGCCGTTACTGGTTACACTAACTGGATCATTTCCAATGAATAATCGTTTTTGATCTTTGGCATAACCTAACTCACCCGGATCTAATAGAGGTAAGTCGGCAAAGTTGCCTTGTCGATTCAATAATTTTGCTACTTGCGTTGTTGGCATCGCACTCTCCTAACGTATTATTTATCCTTGAATTCCTAGGTATTGCATCAAACGTTCGCTCCAACCTTGGCACCATTCATCAAATGCTTCTCCTTCAACAATGAATTCTTGATACTGTAAATCTCTACTGCACATCATGATTACAATTTTACGAATATCTGTTCCGTAAAGATTATTGTGTGCAAGGGCATAGGCGGCACCTTGCAATTTGTAGTTGTCTATCCATTCTTCTTTTTTGGGTTTGTTGGTTTGCTTGAAGTCCATAATGGCCGGTACACCATTATGAACTCCCACAAGGTCTGTGGTCCCTGCGTATAAGTCTGGGTAGTATAGATGCACTTCGCTTCCCCAGGCTTCGTCTACTTTGCTTAATCCGTCCTGTATAACCACCTCAGCCATTTTCCGTCCTTGGACATGTACAAGATTTGTCTTGTTCGGCAGTTCTTCTCCTTTGGTGTAATGTTCTAGGAAGCCGTGCATGGAGGTACCGACACCCGCGGCTTCTTGTGTTATTTGCTTAGCCTTTTGTTCGCCAACACGTTTACGCCAGGCAATCAAATGTGTTTTGTCTGATGTTGCATCTAATATTGTAGTAACACTAGGCATTCTACTGCCGTCAGGTGCTTCGTACAATCTCTTTTTGCCATCAATCCTGTTTAGGTCTTGATAGTCGTAGACTCTGTTAATTTTCATAAGTTCATTATACGTTGATTGTTGTGTGTTGTCAACCTATTACCAGGTGATAATCCACTTAAAAGTATTGGTTGTTGAGGTATTTGTTTGGCGTTCAATTTGATAACCCAAGCCTTGGAAATACTTGATCACTTGACTCATTTGGTCAGTTTTTGCACGATCTGTTGCTACACCTGACCAAACATTGAAATATGATTTACTGGCTGGATCTGTTGCTGTGTGTGTTTGTGCAGTTAATCCCAACGCAGTATTTGCCGTACCCGCTCCAACTACCACAGTAAATGTTGATGCGGCAGTGGTAGTGTAAGTGATTACAAGATTGTTGCTAGAATTTTTACTTGCAACAACACCTGTTACACCTGCATCATTAATATCGGCAATCACTGCATTAAGACTCAATCCAGTTGTACCTAGTGTAATAACGCTACCAGCAATTATTATAGTTGGTGTACCAGTAATAGTTGGATTGGCTTGACTGCCTGTTATTGTAATAGTAGGAGTGCTTTCTGTCATTGTAGTACCATCACTTATGGTACTGCTATAACTTCCTGCATTAGCATCAGTTATGATCTGTTTCATTAGAGTATTAGTTTCATTGAGAATTGTTAGATCTGCTCTAGCATCTAACTTTGCCTGTGTGGCTGTAATACTGTAACTCATGCCAACTCCTTATCTACTTGCTTCTGTGCCAGTTTTTTCACTTGCTTCTTTACTTTTTCTTCACCATCTCCGATGTTTACATCATTGTCACGATCAGTTACTATATTAATTGTTTCCAATGATGCATCACGTACTATAGGAATACCTTGTAAAAGTTCTAAGAGTTGACCTCTGTTTATTGTGTGGCCAGCTCTTCGCAAGTCTTTTAATAAACTGACAAATTTTACTTCTTCTAAACCTTCGGCACTGATTGCGTCTAACAAACTTATAATGTCTGTTCGAATATCTTCAGTATTTTCTTTTACAATCTGTGCAATATACATGGTACGAATTTACCTGTCCATTCCAATCTTTTGCCTGTGTCTAATCGGTACTGGTGGCGCCATTTTCTTATTTTTAAATCGTTTCTGTAATTCTGGAGACATATCATCCATTGAAACTGGAGAATCAGGTGCTGGTTCTGGAGTACGTACACGTTGTGGAAGTTCATCTGGATCCAGTGGTGGTACCATTGGACCAGTAGCAGGATCTACGCCTGGTAACCTACGTTTAGATTTTTCACTCACTTGTTGCTTGATTGCTTCAAGTTGTGCTTTAGAAATTTTGCCATCTTTGCTGGTTTCTTGTACTGCCTTCAGTGCAGATTTAATTTGGTCGTCCATGGACTCTTTCATTTCTCTGCCGGCTTCTGCATCGTCTCCGGCCATTGCGTCTGCTCCACCAAAGTCGTCAGTTGGTTCCATTTCACCATCGCCATCTGTGTCAATGCCTGCATCTGGCATATCGCCAAATCCACCATCGTCCATGCCCATGTCGTTTGCAGGTGCTTCACCTTGTAGAACTAGTACTGCATTGTCATAGCTTTCTTTGGTTGACTTCATTGTGTCTAATAGACCTTGAAGTGAAGCTGTTGCACTAGATTCAAATGCACTTGCTTGATCCATACCCATTTGCTCTTTCATGGCCTGTACCAATGGCATCATGTCTTGTACTTGCATCTGTGCAATGTCTTCTGCCATTGCCTGAAGTTTGTCGCCTATTTCTTGAGCGGCAAGTACGACTTCTGCTTGGTCAACCATTTCAGATCCTACTGCTTCAGCAACAGGTTGGTTTTTAATTTGTTCCAAACGCATTTTCGCGGCTTCTCTAATGAAAAGGTAAAGATTGTATTTTGGACTTGAGATGTCGCCTGCTTCTGCTAGTTTGGCATCTGCTTTTTGTCCTAAGGAACGAACTTCGTCTTCTGTCATAGAATCCCATCGTCCAGTCCAATTAAATCTTGACTCGAGTATCTTTTTAACTGAATCAAAATCATAATTTGTGTTCATATCGTTTATGTTCATAGTAACTGATCCTTTATCTTTATAGGCTAACTGTATTTATAAAATATTACTTTTTATTTGCTCCAACTTGACTTGATTTTCTGAATATTTGGCCCAATAAACAGGATTATCTGTTTTGTTGGCTTTTTGTCCATACATTGTGGTTTCGTACAATTTAGACATGTATTGATTGTCCAAGTCAATTGCTTTTTTCACCGTAATTTGATCTTCATTGATAAGAGACTCAACTATGGTTTTTGCTGTTTTTGCCAGTGCAATATCTTCATAAAGTTTTTGCTCACGCCAATACACATTGTAAAAGTGTTTCTTTCTTTCACAAAAGTTTTGCTTGGTGCGTGTAACTTTAAAATCACCGATTTTGATTGTACCATTTTCACGTGAAGTCAGCATACTGGCTATTGTGTCAGTATCCATATTTTCAATGATGGTACGAATGTTTTGTTCTAAATCTGCTATTGCAACCATTAGTAGTTCCTTTTTTTCAAATAATAATATACAGTTTTGTCTTCGGCAATTTCTTTTTCAAATATGCCTCTATTGACCATCTCTTGTGAAATACATGCATCACGTTCTGACAGTTCTGATTTGCACATTTTTCCTTCTGTGCATTTTTTTATTATCTTGTGTTCTAAGTTGGAAACTGGTTGCGGAATACCTGATGCTGGAGTGTACATTCTCATCTTACACCAGCCATCTTCTTTAGGTTTTCTATATCTCTACGGTTAGCATCTGCCTTGGCACTATTTGCATTTGCTACCTGTGTGTTCTGTTGCGTGGTCATGGTGTTTTGTGCTTGTTGATTAGGAACGTTTAATCTAGCACCTTGACCTGTTGGTTGTATATTTCTCTGCGATTGTACTGCTGGATTTTTCTGTGTAGACGTTTGTCTTTTCATCTTATTCTGTGGTGTTGTTGATGGAGTAGGTGCTGATGGATTCACACCATAGCCCTCTTCAATGCCAATTTTGTCAAGCAATATGTTTCTAATCACTCTTTGGTCATTGTTCTCAACAGCATCACTCAATTTAATAGCATCTGCAATGGAAAATTGTTTTGCAAGTTTGGCCGCTTCTTTGGCACTAATCTCGTGATTATGCACTTTTTCAATATAATTTTTTAGTGCCATACTAAAACTATCGCCATAATCATCTAGTTTCATCTTCTCATCGCCTTGTTCATTCTTGCTACTGCTTTTGAGGCAGGATTAAACTTCTTAGTAAATCTTGCTTTTCGAGCCATTCTGGCGCCTTTTTGTGCTTTGGTACGCTTTAAAACAAAACGTTTTTTCAAATCAATAGGAGCAGAACATTGTGAAGGACTTGCTACCAGTCTGCCTTTCCTTTTACCAAACGTACAACGATACTTTTTAGTAATGGATTTGCCCTTACGAGCCCATACTAATTTGCTCTCAATTACGTTGTTGTTTTCTTCTGTTAGCTCAAAAAGTTCCATAATAGTATTTAGTCTATTATGCTATGTTCATTAGAATCACAACGATTGTGCTTAATAAACCTGCTATAACTGTGCCAGCACTACCTATGATTACCTTGGTATTTGTGGCGGCGTGACGTTCTATATTGATTGAATTTTGGTTGATACTCTTCATAAGGGAATTAAGATTCTCTTCCATGCGTTCTATTCTGCTCATCATATTGCCCAATTTCTCTTGCAATACTTCGTAACGAGCGGCACATAAGTCCACATGAGCTTCTAAATTTTCTTTTTCTAGTTGAGACATTGCTTTTCCCTGCTGATAGTATTTATGAATCTATCTGACTTTTCCAATCTTGAAATGAGGCTTCTGCTCGATTAAACGCTACGTCGAAGCGTTCGCCTGCTAATAAATCTTTTCTAAAGTTAATCATGTATGCATATGGATCATCTATTAGATCCAGAGTGGGCCAACTTTTTCTGTTCACACACATTAGAAAATGTCTTATGTGTGGATCAACAATTTTGTCTACTTGTTCTTTGTATCTATATTCTTCAGGTTGACTTTTAGAAAATATAGCTTCAGGTCTTTTGTTTTTCAGCAGATATACTTTTATCCAGTCTGTGATTAATTCTCTCAACCCATTGTGATATAGTCCTAACTCTTTCATAAGTTCCAGTACTTTTACCACATCAAATATATCTCTGTTTTTGATAACAATGTCTGCATTTTTTACAAACTGATCATGATTCAAACGCATCGATGTTTTGATTGATGTAAGACAGTATCTAAACCATGCATCTGAATTTTTAAAAGTTTCATTCCAATGCTCCGGAGATCCATTGAAACAGCGTCTATCAATGTACATAGGAATGTCAAAGTCATTGCCTGGTTCTACTGCAACAATAATTGTTTCAACATCATTTCTAACTTCTTTATCCACTTTATGAAAAAACCATGCACTAGGTCTTGCACTTGCTTTTTTAATTGCATACCATGTGTCTCGATCCAGTTCTGTGCGTGATTGCATGTACCAATGGTGTGCAAGTTTGTGTGATGTTGCCATCACTGCTTCATGACATTGCGAAGTCCAACAGTAATTGATGTATTGATCATCTGCTATTTTGGATACAATGTCTTTGGATCTTGCTTTGTCTTGTTGCCACTCGATTGCTCTGCTGAAGTTTAGCAGACGCATGAGAAAATTTCCACTTAATCCGGCATTTGCCAGCACAATTACATAATCACTCATAAGGATTCTACAATGGTATTACAGTTATGACTGTCTGTGGTTTCAATTATTTCTAAGTTATCGTCGTGTATAGGTATACCTGAAATATCTTGTTGTATTTGCATGATAGGAACCTCCGTATAAAAGTTTAATGTCCATACCGGCATTTTGCCAGTGAACTTGTCTCCAAATAACTTATCTACTTTTTTGACAGAGCTTGTTACAGTAGGTTCAAATACTTGTGATCTAAAACTACATGCTTGAACAAATGTATTATAATTTTGGCTTTGATAGAAACCTTTTGTATTCTTCTTTTGTGTTGCAGTATCGTGGGTGATATCTATTAGTGTTTTTATTTGGTGATTGAATTTTACATCCACAAGGTTCTCATCATTGATGACTGCCTTTTGCTTCTGTGGCAAATTACATTCCTTTTCTCCCAATGGCGTAGGCCGCGGCACCAATGGCGCCTAAAGTAATTGCGTTTTTCTTTACTTTATCCCACACACTTGGTTTTTGAATTTGTGCTTGTGATAATGTTCCGTCAACTGAACCCATTAACTGTACAGATGAATATAATTGACCGTATCTGCCATTGGTATGATACCATTTGTTTACCATTGGCATTAACACTTTTTTGTTTGAATTGGATAAAGATGCGTAGTCTTGTACTCGTCTACGTATGCTTTTTAGTCTAGAATCTCTGATTCCTAAACTACTTTCTAATCTTTGTAGTTGTCCTCTTGCTTGACCAGATGCAAGTCTGCCAGATGCAATACCACCCAAATATTGTTTCAATTCGGGTTCATTGATTTTTGCACCTGCCTGTTTGCTTTGATATATTGCATTGTATAAATCTGTACTGCTCACTCTAGCACGATCAAATGTTCTACTTTTGATTGTTTCGGCCGCATATGCTTGTGCTTGAGCTCGATAGGCTGGTTCATTGTACATCATGTACAGAGTGTTTAAATCCATAAAAGCAAAATCTTTGATCTGCTGACTGTCCATCGAGTCAGTTCTGCTTTTGGTTCTAAACTGTCCTGCTTCTGTAATATCTTTTAAAAATTCGTAAGCCATTTATTTTCCCTTACTCATAGCTAATTCTTGTTCAGCTAGAATTTTACGCATTTCGTCACTTGCGTATGTGGTATACCAGCGTGGAACGAAAGCATGAATAACAACTCTAGTGGCCGCACGTTCTAATCTCCATGCAACTTTGATGGCATGCCAGAAATGTTGCCATCTTGTCATGTTTACTTCATCTAAATGTACTTTGCATTTTTGTGACAACATTATTGAAAATCCTTAGGAGCAAAATTTGCCTTGCTAAAATCTAATCTGTCTACAATCTTTACAGCATTACCCATATGGTCTGCTACCACAACACCTTCGCCTGGTGTAACTTTGTAACTGCCATCTGGTTGTTGTATAAAAGCCTTCATCTGCATTAATTTGTTAAGATGTTTTGTGAGTTCATCTTTGGCTTCCATTATGCCCATGTACAGGTTATAAAGATTGTACAATTTTTCTTTATTTTCTGCAACAAAGTCTTTTGCTCTTTGTAGATCATCCATTTTACGCATGGCGGCTGGACCTTCAGGACCAGTCTTTAGTGTGCTGATTTCTTTGTCTGTGGTGGCAACAATCTGTTCAATGAAACTGTTAAAGAATCTACTTGCATCTGTGAACTTGCCTGCTCGTACTGCCCTGTTAACATGAGTTAACAGTTGTTGGCCAAACTTTTTAATTGGTGAATCTGTTAGCAATGCCCAATCTTCATTGCTCATGCTTTTTATTGTTCTACTACTGGCACCTAACATTTGTAGAATTGGTTTTGCTTCAGCCTTGCTAAGTCCTGCTCCTGATACATCTGTTACCACTGCATCATCAAACCATACATCTGGATGTTCGTTCATACCTTCTATGCTGGCACCAAACTGTGCAGTCATGTCTCCAACTGTTTCACCATCATATGCTGTGTGCCACACAATACCAATCTTTGCATTTCTAATTCGATCTGCAAGTTCAGAGTCGGCCGGTACTGCATATGTGATGGTGTTTGGTTTGAATGTTAGATATTCTTCACCTTCAATTTTTTGTGCTTTGAGCGTGTCGGGTGTAAACATTAGATCGCCTTGCAACACACCTTCAATTCCTAATTTAGGAAAATGTTCTAGAGCTGTTTTTAATTTGTTACGCAAACTGCTGGCATCTTTATCTTCTTTGTCTGGATGAAAGCGTTCAATGTCTGATGGTTTTTTGTTTAGTTTTGGATCACGTTTACTGAACACACCTTTTGTGCCTACAAAAAATTGTCCATCTTGAGGATCTGTGCCTGCAATAATTGCCGGAGCACCATCCCACTTAACACTAACCACTGCTGGTCCACCACCACTTGCACCACCACTCATTGCATTTGCAAGTCCGCTGATAAGTCGTATAGCAGTTTCGGCTCCCTGCTTCTGCTGTGAAAACACAAGTTCTTCGGCGTGCATCAGATGTGTATTTTTACCACCTGTTGCTTCTCTTAGATTGTGCAGAGCTTTTTGCACCAAGCGATCAGCTCGTGGTCCACGCTTTTTTCTCTTTTTCCAGCCGGATAAAATCTCTTTAACTCGCATTTTTCTTAAGTTTCCTTACACCACGTTCAAATATACCCATGTCTTTGTTTTTAAGACTGAGCATGAATCTTTTACGGAGATCTGCCTGTGTTGATTCTTCAAAATTCGTTTCTATGTATTCTAAAAGTTGAATTGCACTACCTAGTACATTTTCACTTCTATAACTTAGTATTTGCTCTTTGCTACTTTTAGGAGCAATACTGTTTATTTCTTCTAGAATACTGCGAGTTTTCTTTTTCATATCAGTCTCCAATATAGTAGTATTTAGCTACTCTGCCTTTTTGAGTATACTTCGGAGCCTATCACTGCTGTTAACAGCATTATCCTGTGTTTCTGGCTGTGGAGAATTAGTTCCTAGTGTGCTTTTCTTCTTTAACTGATCATATATGTTGTTGAAACTGGTATCTTCTGCTTCTTGCTCATCTAAATCTGTGATACGCATACTGTCAATGTTAAAATCCAAATCAATTTTTTGTCCAACACCATTACTGCTTCTTGTTTTCATAAACTGTATCTGTATTCTACCACGTTCACGCATGGCTTTACTGCTGAATATACCAATCACATTGTCTGCTGTTTGTATTTTACTCAAGCCACCTGCAATATGCGAATGATCAAACTCAATTTCTTCTACTGCTGATCTGTTTAACTGCGAAGCAGTTGCAAACAAATAGTTTCCTTCAACTGCAAAGTTTCTAAGTTCTTCTGATACAAACTTATCTTTAATAAACAGATCACTGGGTGGTACTTTCTTTTGTGCTGGCATCATCAAATCCAAATAGTCTACCAATATTGCTTGAATTTTTTTGCCGTTTTGAACTTCAAACTCTTTTATAAAACTACGCAAGTCATTTACTGTGATACCGTTGGGTAATTGCACAATCTGTAAACCTGCATTGTGTTTTGCGGCCATTTTTACTTTTAGTTCTACATTGTCTGTGTCTTTTAAAACCTGTCTTGTTGTTAATCCTGTCAGCATTGCATCAAGTCGCATACTGCATAATTCTTCACTGAGTTCTAAACTCACATATAGTGTGTTATAGCCCATGGCTGTCCAATTGAGTGCTAAGTTCTGTAAGAAAATACTTTTACCTGCACCTGATCCGCCTGCAAAAATGTTTAGTTCGCCATTGTTGAATCCACCATACAGTTTTTCATCAATGCTTTTCCAACCTGTGCTGGTTCCACCTTTGGCATCTTTGATTGCTTGTAGTCTGCTTTTTGGATCTGCCCAATAGTCTGTGCCTAAGTTTTTGTTTAAACTTATTGCTACTGCTTCTTTTACCAAATGCTCTACTGCACCATACTCTGACTTGTCCAACATGTCTGTGCTGGCCAATATTGCACCTTCTAATCCTTTGTGTCTACAAAATGTTTCAAAATCATCTAAAAACCAATCCTTGTGTGCTGAACCAGTTTCTCCAATGTTTTGCAATTCCATGTTGGTTATTGCTTTAACCTGTTCATGTGTGGGCATTGCTCCATATTCTGAAGCATGTTCCTGTATAAACTCTACCGTACTACGCAACGGTCTATCAAAGTACTCAGGCTTTACAATGTTATTGACACGAACAAATAATTCGTGATCATTCATCATAAACTCCAAATACAATTTTTGTAATTCTTGACTATATTCTTTTACTTCCATGTTCACCTACAATATTGTTTCATCAGCACACGTATCTTTGTTGGGCTTGTGTGTACATTATCTAATATACTTCTAACTGTAAACATTCTACCATATTGTTGCTGAGCATCAACACAGTCTTTACAATCTTCCCAAGGTGGAAAACTTACTCCCCAACCTCTCTCTATAGCACGTTGTACCAATTTTTGTCCTGGCTCGTCCCTGTCTGGACAAACTATGACTTCTTTATTTAGACTATCGATGATGTCGGCTTGACGTCTACTGCAAATATTATTTGCTATTGCAACACCGCCGGTTACCAATGCATCAAATTGTCCTTCTGTTACTATAACATAATGCCTTTCATGTTGTGCATCTAAATTAAACACATAATCTTTTTGTTGTTGTAAAAAGTATTTGGGTGTTTCTTTGTTGGGTACATCACCTATCCAACGAGCAGTATAACCTACAATCACATCTTTGTAATAGAACGGCAATATAATTCTATCTGCAAAGTGTTTGAAATCGCTGTAATACCAGTTTGCCAGTGTGTCCAGCTTTCTGGACGCAAGATATTGTAATGCTTCCTCTATTTTATCGTCGATTGATACTAAGTCTAGTAGACTTTTTGCGTTTGGCGGCAGTTGTACTTCTTTCCAATCTATTTTTACAGTTTCAACCTTTTCTGTTGTGCGTTTGTGTAAGTTTTGTAATTCATCTTCACGCATTAACTCTAGGTTAACTCGTTGTATGTCTGATTCGTCTGCACCAAATGTTTTTAATAAACTGCGAAGTTTGCCAGATATTTGTCTGCCATTGCTCCAGCCAGTTTTAAATCCACAGTTAAAACAGTTGTATTGGAATGTACCTTCGTCAAAAAAGAATCCGCCTCTGCCTCTTGTGTCTGCGTTTTCTCCATTTTGCACACACATTGGACAGTTGCCAGATATCCATCCACTAGGAGTACTTTTCCAACCCAATGGAACAGTCTGTCTAACAAACTCTAAAACAACACTCATATATGTATATTATACTCTAATTGTGATTTTGTCAACGGTGCCGGTGTTGCTGGCATCAGCAACATAGTAAAAACGCACCTTGTATAGATTGTGTACAAAGTTTACAGCTCGTACACCTGATGTTGCTGTGGCGTAATTTTCATAACCAGTTAAACCATTTGTATCTATTAGAAACCAATCTTCTGATCCAGCAGTACCACTGGGTTCTGATTCAACTGATCCTTGTACATAAATTTTGCCTTTAAAATTGGTTGTGTATATTGCTACAGTATGCAATCCATCTGATGAGCCTTTTAGTACACTACCATCTGTTGCACTTGTGTATTGTGGATCAGTAGCACCTGCACCACCTGAAAATGATGCTAGTGTCACATTGTCTACCAATTTAGGTAATGGTCCTTCTCTCAATTCTACTGTCCATTGTCCTTTATGATTCAACTGCGGGCTTAACAAAAACTCTTCGCCTTCATTGTTTACGCTGGTGATTGCAAATTCATACAGAGTTGCATCTAAATTTGCTACATCACCTGGCTGTATTTTAAAAGTAACTCGTGCATCGTCATAACTGTCAACTATTGCATTTTTTGTAACAACTATGGAACGATCTGATCTTTTAATAAGTTTGCCCTTGATGGTCACATTGTTTATATCTGCTGTACGCCTAGATCTATCATTGATAACTAACTGTATATGGTTATCAACTCCTTTATGAAAAACGAAAGGCTGATAGGTTGTAGGAGAATTTACCGTGGTACTACGCTTGTAGTATCGGTTATACTGAGAGTTACTGCTATCTTTATTAAGAGTAGCTTCTCCGGTATTGGTATAAGTAAACGCTGTAGCCATACTATTATTTATCGAACATCATGACAGTTATCTCATCACGCTATAAAATGTTACTTGAAAAATTTCCATTTCTTACCATGGTTCGCTATGGTAATGATGAATTCATTGGAATTGTAGGAAATGCAGACGGTACTGTGTTTAATATGTACTGTTGGGACCTTTTGAAGAGCGAACAAGACAAATTAAACTTTCTAAAACTAGGTGAAGAATGGTGGTTTGAATCTAATCATAGTATACCAATCAATATATTGCTTTTGAACAGATGGAAATTTCAACCCATACTAAGAAGTTTGAATAATAAAAATGTTGAAGTAATGTATGGTCCTGTAACAAGTTTTGGAAATCTAATTAAAAAACGTAGCAAACGCAGAAACATACAACTTATTAAAAAGTATTAGCCTTCACATAACAAATTCATATGCACCACAACACTTAATGCATACGCCATTGCATGAGCTTTCTTAAAATAGTAATCTGAATTGGCTGGTTTTACCCAAACCTCCTGCATAATATTTGACCACGATTGGCTTGCCAAATGCCTTTTTGCTGGGCGAATAATTGCCAGTACTGCCGCCAACTGTTCCACTGATGTGGGCTTTAATTGTTGTAGCAGTTTGTGATGACCACTGACATGAAACACTTGATCCACAAAGTCTTTGTGTTCTAACAGTTCCCATAATGGTTCTTTGTCCATTAATTCTTGTAGATGCTGTTCAGACTTAACGTTTTTGTAAATGCTTACATTCAAACAATCAATCTTAAAGTAACCCATGTCTTCGGCTGTTTTATAGTCTACTGTGCTGAGTCCTGTGATTGGATCCTGTGGCATTTCATGAAAGTATACACCTGTGTTATGCTTTTTGCCAGGTTCAATACTGGCAGTAACATATGGAAACTGATCCAATGCTTTTTGTCTGTCAGCAAAATCTATATCAATATCTGTGTTTGCAATCATTCTATCCACTCAGTTATTTGTATCATTTTATGCAGTTTCTCTTTGGCATCTGTGATCGTTACTGCTGGTACCCATGCAGTTCCGTGTCCTTCAGTTTCAGATATTCTTTCAATTTCCAATGTAATATCATTGTCAGAATCTTTGACCATTTTTAAAACAGCAGGGCATTTAAACTTTAGCACATGCACCTTGGGTTTGGCTTTCGGAAACTGAATTACATTACTCATACCTGTGCATCTTCACCATTGCCCAGTGGAAAACGCAGTGGTTCTCCTATAACACTATCCCAACGAAAACTACGCCAGGCTTCTTTATCCATATCCCAAACAACCTGTACTTCTTCATTTACTGCTCGTACTTTCTTTTGTGTGAGTGGATCTTTGGATGGAGGTGGCACATATCCAGGAGCAAGTGTACAGCTCATCTTACGTTTAGTGCCATCTTTCTTTTTAAACTCTACTAAAAATTGACTGTCAGTGAGTCTGTCTTTCATCCATTGTTTGGTTGATTCTTCAATCATAATCCTGCTTCCTTCCATATATCTTCTGCCCAACTAACTGAGGCTCTGTCATGTCTTGTTTTGTGTGTCCAATATTCTGGATCTATAAATTCAGCAATTCTGCTTATTTGTTCATCACTTAATCTATCTATAATTGCTTGGGCTGAATCACAAGTGTATATTACCCACGGAGATATTTTACCTGTTTGTACCATGTGTACAAATCTATTGCCTGATACTGCATTAAAATAATCACTCCACATACCACTGTTTGTGTCTGCCCAATCCTGCATGTTTAATATACTTCTTTCTACACCACGTTCAACTGTTTCTGATTTTAAAAAACGTTTGATCCACATTTCTAGTATACGATCTGAATACCAATCCGTCAACTTAACACTTTCTCTTATAAGAAATTCTACATACTTGTCTGCAGGATCTATTTTGTTTTCATCTACATATTTGCCAAACTTTACAAAGTCTCCATAGTATTGTGATTCACAAAATTCTTTGATTGTTTTTTCTCTTGTTGCACCTGTGGCCAGTTTGTAAAATGTTTGAAAAGCACGAAAACCTAGTTGCGTCTGTTTATCTTCGCGATTAAGCCATCTGCGTTTTTTCTCACAGGTGTGTGCCGCCAATGTGCTTTCTTTTCTAAAACTTCTTTTACAGTACTCACAGGTAAACATTATTTCAATAGTGCTTTTATTTCTTTTGGCTCCATACCATGTTCTTCAAATAGTGCTTTCCAATCTTCTTTGTCATTGGTTTTTACAAGCAATTCTATTTCATCATCATTGTAATGTGGATAATGTTCTGCAATCCATTTACCAAGTTTACTGCTCTTGCCTGCACTATGTGGTTTGATCCAGGCATGTTGCCTACGCATTTTACCAGCAGTATGTCCTACAATCTGAAGCAGTCGTATTTGCAGTTCAGGATAATGACGAATTGTGTTATAGTGCCTGTTGCTGAATTCATTTACATATTCTAAATAGTGTTCTTGTAAACCTACATCACTGCTTTGTAAAGCACTCATCCAACGTTGCAATACAAATATACTGAGCTTTTTAAGTTCTTCATCATTAAGACTTGGAAACCATGAAGTATCTCTGGTGTCCAGCACTCTCATTTCATTTTGTATGCTCATGTCTGCCATTAGTGCATTGTACCTTTGTGTTTACCCCATGTGGTTGTTTCTTTAACTGAATCCAATAGCATTTCCCATTCATGTGGCGATAGTGCATCTTGATACATACGTGATGCAGTTGCCATTAATACACCTGCTATTGCCATGGGTGGTGCACCATCTTCTAAAAATTTGGTACACATATCCATTGTCTCAATTGAGATCTTTAAAATGTGTTCATCTTCTTCTTGCATATCATCCATTATATTACACCAATTTGTTTATGTCAAGTACCTCAGGAACCTTGTTTGCATCTTTCACAAAGAAAGCACAACGAGGTTTTTTCTTATCTTCCACTGGTACTGCTAGTATATGTCCATATTTAAGTTTTGGGAAATACCATTTCATGTCTTGGAATACACCTGTAAATTCTATATCCAAATACTCTGCCATATAACCTGCCATAGGATTCATTGAAAATGCAGTAAAGCCTCTATCATTGATGCTTGTGAGTTGCATTACTTCTGGATCGCCCATGTCTGGATCTGCTATCACAATGCTCCAATCCACTGGCATCATTAGACTGTGTCCACCAATTTTGAGTGTGATTGCAGGAGCATTAAAACTTTCTAAAAACACAAGTGGCACAAAAATATAATCTGCTTGTGCTGGATTTGTGTAATCTAAAACACAATAGCGAAAATCATCTATCTGTTCTGGTATATGATCCAGCTCGTATCCTTCATTTTCTATGGTTAGTATTTTCATATGTAATCGACTTTCTGCACTGAAAAAGGGTAATGTGCCTCCCTATAAAACTTCTTACGTTGAGTAAGATGCCTTTTGCTAAACTTACAACTTGATGTTATATCCCAAATTTGTATATGGTCTTTGTCCTTGGCTTTACGTATGCCACGACCTATGCTCTGTATAACTCTTACAAAAGATTTACCAGGCTCAATAAGAACAAGATTAAAAATGCGAGGAATATTGATTCCCACCGCGGCAACTCCATAAGTTGCAATAACAACCATGTTCGTAGATTCGTTAATTTCTGTATATGTGTCTTTTCTGTCTGCACTTTTCATTGCTCCTTTCACAAAGGTTGCATTTGGTAGCAGTTCCTGTAGTTTGTCACCACACTTAATACGATCAACAAGCACCAATGTATTACCATTCTTGCTCATTTCATCTATAAGGCCACTAATATAATTTAGCCTCTTTTGATCAGTTACCAAATATGAAAGCTCACTTTGATAGTTTGGAAATTCGGCTGTATCCTGCATCTGTATAACATCAATGTTACATTCTGCAAGTACGCCTTCTTCTTGTAATTCATGTGCTGACAGTTTGTTAATAACCTGTCCTAGTCCAGCACGTATGCCAAAGAACTCGTGTTGCTCTTTGGGTATTGTGCCTGTTAGTCCCCAACGTAATGGCACATTACTGAATGGACCTGTTAACAGTTTCTTTAATACATCTGCTTTTGCTTGGTGAACTTCGTCTACCATAACACATACTACACCCTGCAAAAACTCATTTAAACTGGTTTCGCTTAACCCATCTCTAAAACGTTTTTCCATTGTGTTCAAACTCTGCCATGTGCATATGGTGTGTGTTTTGTTCATTTCTTTTTTGTCACCAAAGTAAACACCAACATCTAATCCCATGTTTTCATAGTCTTCAGCAGTTTGACGAACCAAATCTTTGTTGGGTACTATCACCACAGTACGACCATACTGTTCTACTCGTTCACTGAGTGCGGCCGTAATTAATGTTTTGCCTGCACCTGTGGCTATCTCTTGAACACATTGTGGTGTATCTAAAAACTGATTGATAATATCAACCTGATAGTCACGTAGCACAATGGGTTCGCCTTCTACCGGATGACCTTTGGGCCAAGTTAGATTTGTATATGTGTTTTCGTCTACGGCTTCTGTGGCAAAGTCCACATGCTGTCTGTGATCATCCAGTTCTATTTCGTAACCATCTGCTTCAAGTATAGGCAGTACTTCGTCTAGTAAATTTATATAGGTGCTACCACCCATACTAAAAAACTGTACAGTACCATCCCAGCGACCCAGTTTGTATGCTGGCACGTGATATGCATAAGGCAAAAAGAACTTGAGCTTGTCCATACACTTTCTTCTAGTGCTGGTTGCTAGTCCTTCTACCTTGCAATTCACTTCATCTTTGAGTACAATTTTACACTTCATGTTTATGATTATAGCCTATTTTTTGGATTTTGTCAACTGCATAAAAGGTGAGGAGAAGCCGTTTGTTGACTTCTCCTCTACGGTCCATTGGAGTGAGAGAGGGCGTAGGTTGGACCGTGACTCTTAGCTGACCTTTCTCTTCATGCATGTAACCTCAACGTACCTTTTCCAGCCCTTGGGTTGATGCTTCATAAGATCAGCAATCTTTGTTACCATTCGCAAACTAACTTCTCTCAAGTTTTCTTTGTTTGCATCCATGTAATTCATTAGTGCAGTTTCCTGCCCCTTTTCGAACTTGTAGCTATTAAGCATACCATCTTTAACCAACTGCTTACACCTTAGGAACTTGTCCCTCATAGTATCAAGTGTAAGATCCAAATAGTGACACCTGGACATAATAGCATCTAGGTGATCTTTAAGTTTACCTCGTGTACCTTCGAACTTCAAGTTTGTAATAAAGATAACAGAACCTTTAAATTCAAACCTATCAGGAATACCTTCACGTCTTAGCAGAGCACTATCTGTGTTCCAGCTCAACATTCTCTTGGCACCACTATCAAGTGCGGCCTTGAGCAAGTTCAATGATGTTTCATCATGTAATACTGTATCACAGTCATCCATAACCAACACAGACCCTTTGTCTGAGTTTTCATAAAGAACTTTGTACAAACCAATGGCACTTGAAGCACCTTTGATAACTTGGAAACGATCTCGCTTACCAGCCATCTTATCAAACATTCTGTTTTCGTTAAGCACCTGCTCAACACCAAATGACTTACCAACACCTGGAGGTCCAGTAACAACCATACCTCGTACAACACCATCAACTGATGCTTGTGTCATGTCATTCAAAATATCAAATCGTTCACGTAAACGTTTGATCACTTGAGCATCTGTCTCGACTTTCTCAGCCTTCTTGACAGTTACTTTTGTATTTTTGGAAATTTTTAATTTAGTAGCCATGTGTCTCACTCCTTGACTTGTTTTTGTTACCTACACTATTATAATACGACAGGGTGCATAAAAGGTCAACCTTTTATTTCCTCTATTTTCATATAATTTAACATTGTTTCTTTACAATTAGTGTATTTGCTAATTTCATGTCCTTTAACACGAGCGGTAATACTAATAGTTTTACCATCCATTACTTTGGTTAAGTCTGGATCTTTGTTCCAGAAAAACTTAACAATATGTTTATCATCATATACTGTGGTTACAATAAAGTTACCAAAGTTTCGTAGATATTTGATATCAATCACATTAAGATCCAATGAAACTCGGCTACTAATTTTACCCACATATTCACTAGTACGTTTGTACTTGGCCATAAGATCTGAAAACTCTTCACGTTTTTGATCTACACCATAACTTTTTGGCAGACTAGCAATAACACTTACGCCAAACCTGTCCACCTTATCATTCATTATGAATGATGCAACTCTTTCTTCAAATCCATTAAGAGTAGAGCTAAGTTTTTTGAAAGTCAAACTCTGCTGAAAATGTTCAATGATTTCTTTTGCACGATCATTGATTGATGTAAAATTATTTTCAATCAGTTCCAAACAGGCTTTCGCATGTTGGTCTTTGGCTTTATTTCCATCTAACATAAAGCCAATAACAGTTTTGTTATCATGATGACGACTTTCAGTTTCATGATCATACCAACCATTACCACTGCTGATAAAACCTTGATAGTCAGTTACTGCAACCGCATATTGCATAACAATCTCTAGATTGTATGTTGGTTTTTGTTTACCCACAAACGTCATTTGCTTCTTGCTCCATCTGTTGTTCAGCTTTTTCAAATTCAGCTCTTTTATCTGAAATCATTTTATGCACGACTTCTAAGACTTGTATTTGATCGCCTTGATCTAGTTTTTCTAACAACAATTCTAAGTTATTGATATCTTGTAATAGCTCTGTCATTTATATATCCCAGCAATCTTTTACTTTTCTAAAACTAATTGAGTCAATGCAACCCATTCTGTCCTTCATACCCAACGGACCTTTTTCCTTCATAAACATTTGCATCACTTTTTCCTTAGAAGCCTTTTTGGTTTGACCTACTGTTCTAAGTGTATAAGTTTTACGTCTTCCTTGAAGTGGTGTAACGTATGTAAATGTTAATTTTGTTTCTATCATAATAGTCTTTCTTTTGTTATACTATTATAGTAAGACATCTTGCTTTAGATGTCAACCTTTTTATTAATCTAAATCGCATACCCACTCATTATTTTCCCATTGGCAAACCAGTGTATCACCGGTCCACCATGGATTTTTTATAATAAGTTGTGGCCACCCAAATACTGAAAGTTCTGTCTTAACAACTTCAACTTCTTTGAAACCATCATCGGTTCCATAACCTTTATTGACAAATTTAACTTTCATTTAAGCAACTGCCTTCCAACCAAAACTAGCACAAACAAACTGTTTGCCTGATGGATCTTCAACTACATCACCAACACTAACAGAGAACATAGGAGCAAGTCGCTCAATGTTTTCTTCTGGACCAATGTTGCCAACTTCAAACACTTTTTCAATGCTGTCAGCAGTTATGTTTGATACATGTGTGTACCAAGCATTGTCAAATGCTTTTTTGGCAAGAGCACCTGGATCATCACTGAATGACATGTCTAATTTTGTCATGTGTTTTTCAACAGAATCATGCCCTTCAGCATTTACTTTGTTGTATTCAGCATCTGTAAGATGTATTTGGAAAAGTTTATATTTGTTCATTACGACCTCTTTTTTTCTAACTATACATATAGTATAAGACATCTTGGTGTAATGGTCAACCTCTTTTTTAAAGAGTTACATCTTCTAGTCCGGCCGCTCTAATTTTTGTGATATTATTAAGTTGAAATTGCTTGGCATCTAGTGCTTTGATTAGACCCATATACTTGTTGCGAACAAGTGCAAATTCATTGACTAGATGTTGTAGATCAATCACATCAGAATCACCATCAGCAAACTTTTCAGCATCTCTACTGCTCAATGATCTGTTGTAATTTTCCATGTATTTGCGAAACTTTTTGCTTCTTAACTTACGTAATTCAATGTTGAGAAACTCCAGAATTGCTTCAACTTCTTGCAGTTGATTGAATCTGTGTTCAACAATACCTGGAATTTCTCTACTGTTACGTTCTAAATTACCCTTAAGACTGCATTCAGGTCTAGCACCATCAAGCTCAGTATTGTACCAATCTATTGCATCGGGTAACTTGCTTAGATCTTTTGTGAGTGTGTTAAACCAACTACTCATCAAATTCTTCGTCGAGCCATTCTTCTTCGTCGTCCTCTGTTTCCTCGAACTCTGCATGAAGATTTAATGCACGATCAAGATAGTTATCTAGTCCATAAAATTCTTCGTACACATTTTCCATATCCAATCCGCTATTCAGTAATGTTTGTACAAAACCTTCCGCGGCATCGTTTCTGTTTTTACGTTCGATATGTTGTTTCAGTGAACTCCAAACTTCAACTAATAGTTCACTCTCGCTCGTCGATAATCTCATCTACTGGTATCTCCTGTAATGGCTCTTCATTTGATTCAGGTTCAGGTAAGTCCTTTGTGCCCCATTCGTCCATTATTAACTGTAATTTATCTTCTGTCCATTGTTTTCTGAAATAACTATGAACTTCTCCAGTTACAGGACTTGTGTAGGCTAATTTATTACCAGTTTTAGTAAGAAGTCCAATGGATTCACATAACTCAACAAAACCACTGTATGGATTCATACCAGTTTCATATGGAATCTTAATTTGCACACTTTCAAAAGGTTTAGCAAATCGAGTTTTCATAACCTTACAGGCGGCTCTGATACCTTGTACTGTGCTTACTTTATTACCATCTAAATCTTCTTTTAATTTAAGTTTTCGCATTGCAACAACAATACTTGATGCATAGATAAAGCCTTGTCCACCTGATATTTTATCATCAGGATCAAACATATCCTGCGAAGCATATGTGTGGTTTGTTGCTACCAATCCAATGTTATAATCACCAAACATGTTTACACAGTTTCTTACAAGTGCAGTAAGTGCCTTGGGTTTTCTACCCATATCACCTTTCATATCACCTTTGGTAAACTGATCAACATCTGTGGGTGTCAACATCATACCCAATGAGTCAATCACAAACAACACTTTTGGTCGCTCTTCAGGATCTTTATCAGCATATTCACTCTTGTAATCTTTGGTAAAATCACTGATAACTTTAGCAACATCATCAATCATTGCTACATTCAGTTTCAATAACTTGTCATCGCTGGTATCAACATTTAATGCTTGTAGCCATTTTTCATCAAGTGCATTTTCTGAATCAATCAAGATACAAAAAATATCTTGCTTTTGTGCTTCTCTAATCAAGTTACCAGAACAAATAAAACTTTTGCCAGCACCCGATTCTCCAGCGAATACTGTTACTTTTCCTAGTGGAACACCTTTATGAAAGTCACCACTGATTAGTTTGTTAAGTGTATAATTACCTGTTGAAATCCATGTGTCAGGATCTCTGAATCCGCTACTGAGTCCAGGTACACTCTTTGTAATACTCTTGCGGAATTTACTTACGTCAAAAGGTTTTGCCATAGTTTTCTCCTCTAATGAAAAGCAAAGGGACTGGTGCCCCTTTGCTATTGTTTATCTCTATTAGTCGCTTTTTCGAGCTCTAATTTTTGCTAGGATATCCTGAGCACTCGGTTTATCACCTGATGCATCAGCAGTTGCTGGTTCAGGAGTTGGAGCAGGAGCAGGTGTTTCAGCCACTGGTTCTGCTGGTGCAGGAGCCGGTGCTGGTGTAGTTTCTGCTACTGGTGTTGGTGCTGGTTGAGGAGCAGGAGTTGCCTTTGGAGCACCTGCAGGTGCTGGCATTCCCATAGGACGATAAAACTGTCCAAACTCTTCTGGATCATAAAGTTGACCATCAACTGATGCTTCAAACATACGTTTGATACCATCAATTTGCTCAGCAGTTGGTCGAGCTGGCATGAAATCATTTAGATTATGCAAACCATGTGCCTCAATGGCATCTAGTTCGTTTTGATCTAAACTACGTTCACGTCTTGACCAATTACTTGTGCTATAGTCAGCATATTGACCCTTTGTAGTTTTGTGAATTTTAAAGTCAGTACCTTCGTTGGCATCTGTTGGTAGAGCCGGAAAGTCCGGATCCATTAATGCCTGTTTGATAATATTAAAGATTTGCGGACCCATAATAAACCTTCGAATTGGGTTCTCTGGTGTTGAATCCTCTTGCAGATCACTGTTAACTACAAAGCCTTGGAAAATATAAGAACGTTTTTTCCAATACTTCCTACCCATATCCTCAAGACTTGGGTCTTTAAACCATGCACGTACTTCTTGTAGTACCGGGCAAGAACCAGCTGGTTCCCACATTTCCATACAAGGTACATTCACTGTAACTCGTTTGCTATCAGCTTGACCTTTAATGCCAGCGAAATCCAAACGAATCATTTGACGTTCACGCCAAAAGAAATCGTTGGTAGTATCACCATCGTTTAAAAATCTAACTGTTGCGGAAGTATTTTCTGCTAAGTTCCAGAAAGGAAATATTGCGTTATCTCCACCTGAGGATCTGGAACCTCCTGTATTTTCTTGTGCTAATAGTTTTGCACGAATTTCTGCCAATGTTGCCATAATGTTTTCTCCTATATGTGCCTAATGTATTGCCAATTTGCTTGACTATATCTTTCAGTATACAGCCAAACAACAAAAGTGTCAAGTAAAAATTAAAACTTTGGTATAAAATTTTCAAATGACTCTTCAAGTGACTCGACTGCCTGATGCTCAATGCTTGGACCTGTTTCTACAGATGCTTCACCTATTGTAGCATTTTTATACAGATAGTCAAGTATATTCTTTACGCCTTTAATAATTTTTGGGTCTTTGATATAACCATGAGCCATATCATCTCCAAGTCGAGTAAGACGATTAAATACTTCATCATCATTACTACGCATTGCTAGATAACCCGCCATAGCATTATTGAATGCAATGGGTCCTTCTCTGCCTTCCCACTTAGCAGGATCTTGAGCGTGTGGGTTAGCTGGATCGTCTTTGCTAACACCGTTAAAACTCAAAGCCGACCTGTTCTTTTGTATGTATCCATACAGATCGATAGCATTCTGTCTTGCTTCATCTTTGTAATTTGCTTCTTTCATTAGACGTGTTACCACACCTAATGCATCATTAAGACCTTCATCGAAATGCTTTGCTGTGAACCTTTCACGCATCTTGTTAACTTTTGCAGGTGATATAGTATCTTTTTTGTTTTGATATTCACAGGAACATGCTTCGTAATATGCCTGTGATTGCAGTTTTTTCATGTGTTCACGTATGTTATTCTTTTGTTCTTTAACTGCTTCTACTACATCATCATTGCCTTCTAGTAATCCGTTTTTGTTTACCCAACGTTCAAACTTATATAAATCTCCAAGTTCTTTGCTTTGTTCAATGATGTGTTGACCAAAGTCATCATATGGAGTTCCGCCTTCTTTAACATGTCGTAGCATTGCTCTAGCACCAGCTAGATGATTATGTGGATATTGAAATCTTTCACCCGCACTATTCTCAAGGTAAATTGCTTGGATGTTTCTGCTTCTACTACCACGTACCTCTTCATCTACTGACTTTTTATGTTTGATAATAATTCTACTATCTTTAAGATCTTGATAACTTGTTTTGGAATACCCATATGGTCTTCCATAACTTTCCATTGTTTGTTGTTGCATAGCTACTGTTCCTTGATAAGCGAAGTCCTTGGGTTCAATCTGTTTGCTGAACTTTTGTAGGCTAAACTCAATCAAATTCTTCTGTGCTATTGATTTGATGCCTGCAAACAGTTTTCTAAATTCTTGTATAGGACGTTCTCCGCCATAGCTTACACGAATTTCTGACTTGGATTCATTGGTATCATAATGAATCATTATTTTGCTATCTTTAAGATAGAAACGTTTTGCTTGAGCTGTGTCTAATGTGCTTTCACCCTCTTGAGTAAACAGCACCACATCTTCGCCAAATGCTTTTACAAAGTCAAATATTTTATCTGCTATAACGTTTTCCATACTAGTATTTATACTTTTTAGATCATTCCTATAGGCATTGGCATTCTTACATCTTCATTTTCTTCACTTGGACCTATGTCATTCAACATGTTGAATGCATTTTCATCAAACTTTACTGCACTCTGTATCATACGTGTACACAGAATGGTTGCCATTACCAAATCATCTGTTTCACCATCTTTGGCCGCATATGAATTACCACGTGCTACAAATGTTTTTATTTCACGTATTAGGTTTTTACTGCGTACTTTCATGTGATCTGTTTCAATCCATTGCTTAAATTTTGCACAAGAACTTAATTTTGTTCTATGTGTTGTTGTAAATCCTTTTCTAAATCTACGCACATTACCTGCCTTTTTAGGTTCGCTTAAAAATGTGCCCGGAAATTTGTCTTCACCAAATTCATTGATGGCTACAAGAGCGGCCTCTCCTAGTGTGTTGTTCTCCACTGACCAATAGATTTCGCCCACACCTTGATCATTGATATAATTTATAATATCAAACATGATGCGAATCTGTTTTTGTATTGGAGTTTTGTTGTGTTGCCATTCTGCTACTTGCTCCAAGCCAGGCAATGAATACACCTGTATCGCGGCATTGTCTCCGCCTGTTCCTAAACTAGGGTCTAACCCAACAATATATGTGTGTCCTTTGTTTGGCGTACTGTACCAACGCACTTGTCCTTGTCTTAGTTTAGGTTCTATACCTTCTAGATCAGGTAATTTTAAACTGTTAATAAGTGTTTCATCCCATGCAATAAATTCACATTCATGTTCACGTCTAAAACGTTCTTCACCTATTTTTGCACGTTCACTGATAGCCCATGCATCATCACGTTCAGGATGTTCGCTCCAATGCACTTGAAAACTTTTGAATCCGTTTTTACCAAGCTCTTGTTCTTCTCCATATTCATCTAATGTTTTACAAGCATCTTTCCATATACGAGCAAACTGATCATCATCTTGGTTTGGCGTTGAAGTAATAAAACATTTACCACCTGTTGATAGTGTTGGTGATAATGAAGTCCAGAATTCTTGTGCAACCCTAGGAGGCACAAATGCAAACTCGTCCAAGTATACCAGTGTAAGCGACAAACCACGTCCTGTGTTTTCTGTTGTTGCTTGTGCTATAATACGTGAACCATTATCAAACTCCA
>CEPN01035074.1_pt1 | contig 26880 bp, 22 predicted proteins | sample 530391 | NCBI WGS metagenome assembly CEPN01 (sample SAMEA2620027, study PRJEB7988) | marine metagenome | isolation source: saline water (ENVO:00002010), including
CCTCCGAGGGCTAGCTCCCGCAGTGCATTCCTCAATGAATGCCAAGCAACTTTGCGCCACTAGGCGTTAGCAAAGACAGATTCACAATGCTGAACCGAAGCATTGTTGAGAGTTTTTGCAACTTTACCTGACTGGTCGGCGTGCTGATTGAAGTTCCATTCAGCTAACCTTTGCAGTCTTCGCTCAACTTCGTTCTGTACACGACCACGGTCTAGTGAGGTGCTTTTCAGTCCGAACTTGTCGTCTATAGCGCTAATTGCATCACGCAACATACGAGCTTTTCTACCTAGCTGCATCATCTTTTCTTCTCGTTGGATGAGCCAATCAGGTATCTCGTCATTTGCACTGATGCTGGTCAAAGAGTCGTTGTATTCGTATGCGATACTAACGAACTCTGCCCATGTCCTGGTGCTCAACGATAAGAAGTTGATACCAGTCGATTGAGGGTCAACCTCCAACAGCTGGCTAATACCATCTACGATGGTGTTCACTTGACTGTCGTAATATTTCTCCTCGTCGTCGGCGTTGTCGCCTTTGAACGTCATATTGGAATCAGCTTTCATGTCGAACACGGACATGATGCTGCCAACTACTGACTCGTTGAAGGTAGGTTTACCTTCGTCATCAAGTCTGTAACGCTTGAAGAAGAAGTCTGGTAGAGCAATCGCCGGTTTCTCCGAGCGTGCTTCCGAGCCTTCTGGATCACCGTTTGTATCAGGTACGAACGCTGACTCTTCGGTGAAGTTAGGTGGAAGTAATTCTTCCGTTTCTTGATCCGCTGGATCAAATAGATCGTCATTATTTGACATAGTTGCCTCCTTTGGCGTTTATTAATTAATAAATGTAATCATGATTACTGACTGTTCGCGTCAACACTCTTGGATAACAATTGATACGTCTAGTGGCCTTGCTACAAAGCCAATAATCAATAATTACACAAAGACCAATACTCACGAGCTACGCTCGTGCTACAGGGTAAGCTGTACCGCTTGTCGTAAACTAGTGGTACAGGGCTAACGTATTGATATAACAAGGTTTTATGGATAACTGTACCAGGACGATAAAAGTAGTGGTACAGGCCAGAAGCCTCTCGGCGTAAGGCTTAGAGGCGTATCTGTACCAGATGTACCGTGAACTATGGATATTAAACCTAAAATCTATAACTACGGTCCAAGGTCGATTACTGTTATCTCCCAGAGTCTACTGGTACAGCCGGTACAAAGCAGGCTAATCATTGGCTAGCCCAGCTGGCACAACGCTTACAGCTGTACCGGTCGGTCGTGGTACAGGTGGTACACACCTGGTACAGTCGGTACAGTCAGCACACGTTGTTGGCTGGCCAAGGCCAATACGCGCTGCATTGTCGGTCCATCATCATACTGATGATAGTAGTACGGCACACGTTTTTGTAGCGAGCGCAGCGAGCGTGGTTGTCGGGGCCTTGTCTGATATAAAAAGACAAACGAACGGAGTGAGTTTGACATTTGGCTTTCGGGTGGATTCCGGGCGCGAAGCGGGCGGAGAGTCGATGGTATAAAAAAAGGTGAAGAGCCGAAGCCCTCCACCTTTGGAGATGTTAGTTACTCGAGATCGAGTTCTAACTGTTGAGGGTGACGTTTAACGGCGTCAGAGCCTACTGGGTAAGAGCGTTGTTGTTGCTCTTGTTTAGGTGATGATAGTAAGTCATCTGTTTGATGGTAACCTTTCTTGGTTTCATCGTATGCGGCTTTGCCTACTTGAAGACCAGCGTTGATTGCTTTGTCTGCTACATAGACTGTTGCGCCGATAGCTTTGAAGCCAAGACTAACAGCGTTACCTGTTAGCCTGGTTGTACCTTTAACGATGTCGGTGAAGGACATGTTAGACGCTTTGCTTAAGTGTTGTTTTACTTTAGATCGCATCGTTGTTCTCCTCCTTCTTCTCTATCTTGAAGACTTGTATCTTCTCGACAGATCCGTTGACTACTAATGGTAATAGATCGAGGTGCATCGTATGGCCATTCTTTTTATTCTTGGACATAGTGCCGATCTGAACCCACCTGTTTTTGGTGATAGTATTATCGTCCGAGTCTTTAACTTGGTATCCTCGGTTAACCTTTAGTGAATATACATCACTCATTGTTGCCTCCTTTGGCTTGGTTATAATCCATGAACCATTCATAGATTTCATAATGACTTTTATCCACGACCGAAGGTCGTGTGCCTTGGGATAATGATAGTAGTATGGTGCTTGTGGTTTTCAGACAAGGTTCCAAAGGTCGAATTACTGAAACAAGGTTCCAATTCGAAAAAAGGGGAAAGGGGTGTCGCAGACAGCCGGGAGGGGGCCACTGAGTGAGCGATAGCCTCATATATTTTTCTAAAAAATTTTCTGAGTTGCTTTTTTTGGTAAAAATTTCCAAAATCGCGTATATTGACCCTATAATGGTAAAATTATGTCAAAAGTCTTAGAGAAAATAGAACTCTCCGATACTGACAGAGCTGAGCTTCAGTCCCATTATCCGTACATGGACGTGAAACTTAACGAGCTGTCTGTACAAGAAGAACGTCTACTCCTGTTCCATTTGCGAGGGATGACAAAAGCTGCTGCAGGTCGTGCAGCCGGGTACGCAGATGCAGAACATGTGTACAAAATTTTTAAAAAGCCTGTAGTGCAAAAAGCACTTGATCATCTTCGTAAAGAATTTCGTGAAGAGATTAAGTTTGATAAAAGCACCGCGACAAACATGTACCTGGAAGCGCACCGTAAGTCTGTAACGTCAACCGAAGAAAAGAATGTTGTTGATTCTTTGTGCAAGCTCCACGGTCTATTTACTCCAGAAAACGCAACCCAGATTAATATCAATGTTGATTCAATAGAACAACTTGAAAAGCTACCAGACTCCGAGCTTTTAAAAATAGCAGGAGTTGATAACCAATATTTAATACCAAAGAGTGGTAAGGGAGGTACTGATGACTAAGTATCATCAACAGGCGCAAGCTACTAATAACAAAAGGACAATTTACAGAGCAGAGCTTAAACAGGACAATAAAGGAATGTTTACTTTAACTCCTGTAAAAGTACACAAGGACTCAGATTCAAATGCCAAGAAAGAAAGCTAAATCTATACGACGCACCACTGGTAAAGGCGGTAATTATCGCCCTACAAAGAAAGGTGCGGGAATGACACGTAAAGGTGTCAAAGCTTATAGAAAGGCGAACCCCGGTTCAAAGTTAAAGACTGCGGTTACAGGTAAAGTTAAAAAAGGCAGCAAAGCTGCTAAAAGACGTAAGTCCTATTGCGCTAGGTCATTAGGACAATTGAAACGCAGTTCTGCTAAAACTAGAAATAATCCGAACTCAAGGATTCGACAAGCTAGGAGGAGGTGGAAGTGTTGATATGAGTTTAGTAAGAAATATAAATAAACGAAAAAAAGCTGGAACTAGTCGTTCCAAAAAGAATTCTACAATCTCTAAAAAAGCATATGCTGCTATGAAAAGAGGTTGGAAGAAGAAAAAGTCCACTAAGAAAAGGAGGAAATAATGCCATACGGACCAGGAACTTACGGTAGTAAAAGAGGGAGACCCCCTAAGAAAAAAGGTAAGAAAAAAACTACCAAAAGAAAAATGAAGAAAGGCAAGTGCTAATACATGCAAATAGACAAACAAGAGTGTGAGGTTTGTAAAGCATTACATCCTGACACTCTGTTTCCGTCCGACGACGGTATTTGTGTGTACTGTAAAGCCGAAGAAGCTGAACGATTAGAGCCGCCCGAGCCAAAGCTTACTAAAGAAGAAGAGAAACGGATATCTCAGGAAGAGGCTGCACAACAAGAGCTAGCTAAACGTGTACTTGCACGTAAACACATGTTGCCTTTTGTAGAGCGTTTTGACTCTAACTACCAAGCTGGTTGGGTACACAAGGACATTTGTCGAAGGTTAGAGAAGTTTAGTGAGGATGTAGCGAACCGTGAATCGCCAAGATTAATGCTGTTCATGCCCCCTCGACATGGAAAATCGACCTTGGCCAGTGTTGCGTTTCCCGCGTGGCATTTAGGAAGAAATCCCGAACACGAATTTATCAGCTGTTCCTATTCAGGATCCTTAGCTATGTCTTTTTCAAGGAAGGTAAGACATCAATTAAGAGAGCCTAATTATAAAAATATATTTAACGGAGCAATCCTAGACCCAACATCTCAGTCTGTAGAGTCATGGTTAACGACCAAAGGTGGTGGTTATGTAGCCGCTGGTGTAGGTGGTGGTATTACAGGTAAAGGTGCTCACGTGTTGGTGATCGACGATCCAGTTAAAAACAGAGACGATGCCGAATCTGAATACAGCCGCGATTCAGTGTGGGATTGGTATACATCAACGGCTTATACCCGTCTTGCTCCTGGAGGCGGAATACTTGTTATTTTAACGAGATGGCATGATGACGATTTAGCAGGAAGATTATTACAAGCTGCGAACAATGGCGCGGATGAATGGGAAGTAGTTAAATATCCTGCGCTCGCAGAACAAGATGAAGAATATAGAGACCAAGGGGAAGCGTTACATCCGGAAAGATATAATGTAGCTTCGTTAGAAAAAATACAAAAAGCGATCGGGCCTAGAGACTGGTCAGCTCTGTATCAGCAGAACCCTGTTGCGGACGAAGGTGACTATTTTAATCGTGACATGATTAATTATTACGATGAAGCTGATTTAGATTTTCATAAGTTAAAGTACTATTGCTCGTGGGACTTAGCGATCGGACAAAGAGAACGTAACGACTACTCTGTAGGAATAGTAGTAGGTATTGATGAATATGATAATATGTACGTGGTAGACTGCGTACGAGGACGTTGGGACGGCTTCGAACTTGTAGAGCAAATATTAGATTTGTATGAGACCTGGAGACCTAGTGTAATAGGTATAGAGAAAGGTCATATAGAAATGGCGATTGGTCCGTTTCTAGAGAAAAGAGTTAGAGAAAGAAAATTACATGAGGCGTATTTTCGTGACTTAAAAACAGGAAGGAGAGATAAAGAAGCAAGAGCTAGAGCAATTCAGGGTAGAATGCAACAAGGCATGGTATACTTTCCAAGAGATCCTATTTGGGTAGGGCCATTAGTTGCAGAATTATTGCGTTTCCCAAATGGGGTACACGATGACCAAGTAGATGCTTTGGCATGGGTAGGTTTAATGATGACAGAATTTGCTACTTATTTTGAGCGAGAAGAACACATTCCTTCTTGGAGGGATAGATTACAGAAAATAGCGAAAGGTGACAACAAGAAAACAGCAATGAGCGCATAAATGGCATACGGTAAAAAAGAAAAGAGGCTCTCTAAAGCAGAGCAACACGAGCTGGCTAAAGAACAATGGAACTGTTACACGCGAGCGCGTGACAATGGACACGAAGATTACATAGATATTGCCCAGCAATGTGATGCGTTTTACCGTGGGCACCAATGGGACGAAGCCGATATGGCTGCGTTAGATGACCAAGGGCGACCAGCTCTAACAATCAATACTATTTTACCTACTATTAACGCCGTTCTGGGAGAACAGACTACCCGGAGGATGGATATTGCCTTTAAACCACGCGGTAGAGGGCAACAAGAGATAGCCGACGTACTAACTAAGCTATTTATGCAGATTTCTGACAACAACAAGCTCGATTGGATAGAGTCTCAAGTGTTTGCTGATGGGCTTATTCAAGATAGAGGTTGGTTTGATGTACGTATAGACTTCGATGATCATATCCAGGGGGAAGTTAGAGTCACCCCTAAAGACCCTCTGGATATACTTATTGACCCAGACGCTAAAGAATACGACCCAAGGTCGTGGAACGAGATTTTTGAGTCGCGTTGGATGACTTTAGACGAGATAGAAGAGCAATATGGGCAAGATAAAGCCGATAAATTGCGTATTACAGTCGAACAAGGCTCACAATTAGGTACGGATTCGGTCGAATATGAAGAACAACGCTATGGTGACACTAGTGCTAGCGTAGAATACAACCAAGGTAACACTACAAACCCCGAAGAAAACAGACAATTGCGTGCGATACGCGTAATCGAACGTCAATACTACAAATTAAAAGAATGTATGTTCTATGTAGACTCTGTTACCGGCGATATGCGCGAAGTTCCTTATAATTGGAGCAAAAAGAAGCGCGAATCCTTCGCGGATCAGTTTGGATTAGAGATTTTAACGAAATTTACGAAAAAAGTACGCTGGACTACAACCGCGGACCTTGTTGTACTGCACGATGAGTGGTCTCCGTACGATACTTTTACTCTAGTACCCTATTTTCCTTATTGGAGAAGAGGTCGTCCGTTTGGCATGGTGCGAAATCTTATCTCGCCACAAGAACAGCTCAACAAAATATCCTCACAAGAGTTACATATTGTAAACACCACAGCCAATAGTGGTTGGATAGTTGAAACTGGCTCTTTAAACGGGATGACTGCAGATGATCTCGAGGAACACGGTGCAGAAACGGGCCTTGTACTAGAGTTTAATCGAGGGTCTAGTCCCCCTGCTAAGATCCCTCCTAATCAGATACCTACTGGATTAGACAGGATTAGCCAAAAAGCAGCTATTAATATCAAACAAATTAGTGGTATTAGTGACGCAATGCTTGGTACTGATAGTCCAGAAGTATCTGGTGTAGCAATTCAAGCCAAACAAAACCGTGGAGCCATGATGATTCAGGTTCCATTAGATAATTTAACTAAAACTAGGCAGTATTTAGCGGAAAAAGTACTAAATTTAGTACAAGCCTACTATACAGAAGAGCGTTTGATCCAAATTACGGACGAAACTGACCCGTTAAAACGTAGAATGCCTATGAAAATAAATGAAATAACTTCAGAAGGCATGATTATTAATGATTTAACGCTTGGAGAGTACGATGTTATTGTCGGAACTGCTCCAGCTAGAGACAATTTTGAAGAAATTCAGTTCGCAGAGGCTATCGCGCTACGTCAGGCAGGTGTACCTATACCAGATGACCTTATTGTTGAATACTCGCATCTTGCGCGTAAAGGCGAAATTGCACAAAGAATACGCCAGATGCAAGGCATGGAACCGCCAAGTGAAGAGCAAGCGCAACTTATGCAGTTTCAAGCCGAAGCTGAAATTAGAAAGACTCAACTTGAGATTGCGCAGATGGAAGCCGAAGTACAAAGACTTCAGTCTGAAGCAGCTCTTAATCAAGCTAAAGCTGAAGGTACTGTTAATGATCAGCAAATTAAAGTAGCAGATATGCAAAGTAAGATTCAGACTAAGCGAGAAGAATTAGCCCTACGTGAAAGGTTATCAGAGATGACTAATACCGTTAGGACTGGTCAGAGTGAAACCCAGGCAGCATCAAAAATAGCCGTTGCTGCTATGAAACCTACAGGAGGTAAATAATGGCTGAGGAAAAGAAAGATGTAATTATGGACGGTATGCCTGGAGCAGACCCCATAACTGAAGAAGAAGCAAAACCTTTTGAAGTAGATTTGAACTTTGAAGATGAAGTTCCTGCGGAAGAAGAAGTTGTAGAAGAAGATTCTGAAGAAGAGGAAGTAGAATTCCCTTCCGAAGAAGTTGTAGAAGAAGTGGAAGAGACCACGGATGAAGTCGAGGAGGAGGAAGATGCCGAGGATCCCGAAGACGGAGAGGATCAAGATGAGGTTGAAGTACCAGGAGAATCTGAAGAAGAGGAGACCGTTGACGACCCAACCGCTGCCCTCGAAGAGGAAGAAATAGAAAAACCAAAAGAGCCAGAAAAAGCTCCTATGGTGCCTAAGTCTAGGTTAGATGAAGTACTTGCGAAGAATAAAAAAATGCAAAAACAGCTAGATGAAATTCAACAAAAAGAAGCCGAAGCACAAGCCGAAGCTCCTAAGTATGATTTTGATCTTAAGGAACAAGAATACCAGCAGTTTGTGCTAGATGGCGATTCTGAAAACGCTACTAAATTGCGTAATGAGATTCGTGCTGCAGAAAAAGAGCAGATGATGTTCGAAGTACAACAACAGATGGGTCAAACTGTACAACAAGACAGAGCAGCTCAAGAACTACAAGCTAAAGCAGTAGAAATAGCTACTACTTTTACTGTTTTAAATGAAGAAAGCGCTGATTTCGATGAAGACTTAACTAAAGAAGTTATGGAGCTAAGGGATGCTTTTATAATCCAAGGGTATGAACCTGCAGATTCTTTAGCTAGAGCAACTGAATATACGCTCGCTGCAAAACATCCGGAGCTGTTACAAGGGTCTGATGAAGCAGCTGCATTACAAACTAATCAACAAAATAAAGCCGTTGTAGAAAAAAGAAAAAAGACAACAGTTAAAAAGAAATTACAAGCGTCTAAATCGCAACCCCCTAAAATGAAAGGGGAAAGTACCGCTAAACGAAAGCCAGTAGCAGACATAAATGTTTTATCTGACGATGAGTTTAGTGCGTTACCAGAAGACACATTAAAACGGATGCGTGGTGACTTTGGGTAAAATTGTGATAGGATGTTATATAACTTCGTCTGTTAGAACGATATCTAACCCTAGTCGTTTAGGATAAAAAACGTATTCGCCCGTCATGGCGTAAATCTGACCGAGGTCGTTCTCGTTAAAAATACGATGTCGTAGCCCCAACGATAAAGGGTATACGGGTAAAATATCGCCCCAAAAGTCGGTTAAATTTTGTTAACTTAAATTGGAGTACATAAATGGCTAATACTAACTTTAGCGCACTGACCAGCGAACAGCTTACGATCTGGTCACGTGATTTTTGGCGTGTTGCCCGAAATATGTCCTTCATTAACCAATTCGCAGGAAGTGGTCCTAACGCTATGGTTCAGAGAATATCTGAACTAACTCAGTCAGAGAAAGGCGCAAGAGCTGTAATAACTCTTTTAGCTGACATGACTGGAGACGGTATCGTTGGTGATAACACTCTTGAGGGTAATGAAGAAGCATTAAGGGCGTACGACATCGTTGTTCAACTAGATCAACTTAGATTTGCAAACAGACTAGCTGGTAGGCTTGCTGATCAGAAATCAGTTGTCAACTTCCGTGAGCACTCAAGAGATGCACTTGCTTATGCAATGGCAGATCGTATTGACCAGTTGGCGTTTTTAACGATGGCTGGTGTTTCATACGGCGTTAAGAATAACGGCGCACTAAGAAGCACTCTGGGTTCAGGGCAAAATCTTAGTGATCTTGCATTCTCTGGCGACGTAACCGCCCCTACCACTAATAGACATAGAAGGTGGGATGCTGGAACCGGCGGTATTGTAGCTGGAGATGTTACTGCGACAGTAGCAGCTGACACTCTTAACTACAAAGCTATCGTCCAGCTTAAAGCTTATGCTAAAGATAATTACATCAGAGGCATGAGAGGCGCAGGAAACGAAGAGGTATACCACTTGTTTGTATCACCTCAAGTGATGGCAGACCTTAAACTTGATTCAGACTTCTTGGCTAACGTCAGAAATGCTGGAGTAAGAGGACCAGGTAACGAATTGTTCTCAGGTTCTTCAAGCTTAATGGTTGACGGCATTATGGTTCATGAATTCAGACACGTGTTTAATACAAGTGGCGCGACTTCAGGAGCTTCCGGTAATGCTGGTTCTAATGGATATAAGTGGGGGGCCAATGCTGATATTGATGGCTCTGCATGTCTATTCGTTGGAGCGCAAGGGCTTGCGATGGCTGATATCGGTCTTCCAGAAATTGTTGAAGATACTTTCGACTATGGAAACCAGAACGGTATTTCCATTGGTAAGATTTTCGGCTTTAAGAAACCAGTCTATCATTCAGATGTCTCAGGACAAGCTGAAGACTTTGGTATCGTAAGGTTGGACGTAGCTTACTAAAGCATGGTGTGGGTAGTCCTTCGGGGCTACCCGCTTTTATTAACCATCTTTTTTAGGAGAAAAAAGAGTGAAAATTAAATCAGAAACAGATCTCCATGTTACTACTACTTGGGGTGCATCTATCTTTTTGAAAGCAGGTGAAGAACGTGAAGTAGGTGATGATTTAGGACTTCAAGCTTTGCAGCAAGGCGCTGCTGAAGTTAAAGAAGAAACTAAGCCAGCACCGAAGAAACGAGGTAGACCCGCTGCAAAAAAGAAAAGAGCTAGGAACGAAGACGGGCATTTTGTAGCCGACGATCCTAGCACACCAGACGTAAACGAAGCTTACGTACAAGAAGAAGAAGCAGGGGAAGAAGAAAAAGCTGAGTAATTAACGAGGTAAATTATGGCAGGTACATTAACAGGTGCCAACTTAATATCTCGTATACAAGACATCCTTCAGGATACAACGAGTATACGTTGGCCTGAAGCGGAGTTGCTACGATATATTAATGACGCACAGAGAGAAGTTTGCAATCTCCGACCCGAGTCTACGGCAAAAACTGAGAATATAGCCTTAGTGGTTGGCACTAAACAGTCTTTACCTGCGGGTGGGCTTAGGCTTATTAAAGTAACAAGAAATATGTCTGATGCTTCTGGTGGGGCTACCGGTAAAAGGGCGGTACGACTAGTAGATGCAGATATATTAAATACACAAGAACCTAATTGGCATGATGCATCTGCATCTGCTGGTACGGACGCAGCACATTCCACTACGGTAAAACATTATATTTTTGACGAAGATGACCCTAGGTCATTTTATGTTTACCCAGGAGCATCTAGCACAAGCACATTCTTGGAAATTGTCTATTCCACAGCACCTACGGATTTAGCTAATACAAGCGCAACTATTTTTGTAGACGATATTTTTGGGAATGCGATTATCGACTATGTATTGTTTAGGTGTTACTTGAAAGATGCAGAATACGCGGGTAACCAACAAAGAGCGGGTACTCATTATCAATTATTTACAGGTAGCTTAGGAGCCGGAGGGCAAGCGCAATTTAATCTTAGTCCTAACCAAGATCAAATGAGCACAGCAGCAATTCCTGCACCTGCAGTAACGGGGTAATGGATGGCGTCGTATGAGTCACTTGTAAAAGAAATACTACCTTATGTTCCAGGTTGTCCTGATTCGGTAGTAGAATCTAATTTACGTTCTGCAACCATTGAATTTTGTGAGAAAACAAAAGCATATGTGCAGGATCTAGATCCCATAACTACTATTTCTGGGGTTTACGAGTATGATTTTGATCAACCTACCGGTACTTCAGTCCATAGCATCCTTTGGATGACTCATGATGGCGATGACTTAGACCCCATAAGCCCACGAAGTTTAGAGCTTAATTATCCAGACTGGCGCGATCGTTCTACTAAACCCCAGGTATATTTACAAAAAAGTGCAGACACTTTTTGGGTAGTACCTATTCCTAACTCTAAAATTGTAAACGGCATACATTTGTCTGTTGCTTTAAAGCCAACACGTACGACTAAGAATATTAGTACTGCGTTTTCGAATGATTACAGGGATGGAATTATTTTTGGTACTTTGTACAGATTACTACGAATACCTTCTAGAGAGTGGAGTGATCCTGCTGCAGCAAGAGACTATCTGTCTTTGTTTAATGAACAAGTTAGCAACGCTGAACTTCGTGCGCGTAGTGGAGATTTAGGCGTTAAAAGGCTAGTTAAATACAAAGGAGTAGGGCTTAGTTCTAGAAACAGATACAAAAGATACGGTAAAGAGGTAGATTATTAATATGACTGAAACAGTAGTGCCCCTTCATAATAAGAAGTTTTCAGCCCCTCAAGTTGTAGACATACGAGAGGCTTGGCCTACTGTAAGAGATGGCGTGCAAGAAATTTTATCTGAAAACCCCCAACTTACGTTTTTACCCGAAGATGTTTTTAGTGAGTGCGTAAACGAAAGAGCTACTTTGTTTATGTCTTCTATAGGGTTTTTAGTTTTGACTACTGAGGTGGATCAATTTACAGGAAATAAGACTTTGCTTATCTGGATAGCGTATACTTATGAGCAAGGTAAACATAATTGGATAAATCACTATAAGTGGTTTGATCAAGTTGCCAGGGCATTAGAGTGTAGTTTTATAGAAGCGCGTTCTTCTGTCCCGGAGATGGAAGAATATGCTCTAGCTAATGGGTGGCAGTTAGATACAAGAGTTTATACAAGAGAGGTTATTAACGATGGGCAGTAAACCAAAACAACAAGAATACAAGCCGTCTGAGACAGAAAAAACTCAAGCGGCAATAGCAAAAGCGGACGCAGATTATTTTGCAAAGACGTATGATCCTTTGCTTGTAGAGATGCGGGATAAAGCAGCCAAAGAAGATATAAGTTCTACTTTGCGAGGCAGGGCGGGAGCAGACACCTATCAAGCTTTGACTGGAGATGGGGCAAGTTTAGCTGTTGCTCAAGATGTCGGCACTGCAGCTAATTTAGCCGTGGGGGCTACAGGACAAATGCTAGATGCAAACAAAGTAGCTAAAGACGCAAAAACTACCCAACAAGTAGGAGTGTTAGGTACTGCTAGAGGACAACAAGCAGACGCCGGAGACGCTTTGGCTAAAGCTTCTAAACTAGCTAGGTCTGAAGGTTTGACCAAAGCGAAAGCTAAACAGGATGTTAGGCTAGCCCGTAGAGCAGCAGCTTTTAAGATTGCTTCAGCTGGCGGAGAAAAAATGTTAAAGAATCTTGGCGAAACGGGGAATATGTTTGAATCTAAGATTGGTGAGTATTACGACCCGGATAAGAAACAATTTATGATTGGTACGACCGGGCCGTTTGGGCGTAATCAACAATGGAAGCCGGTGACATAATATGCAAGCGTTCGGAGGAGCAATATCCCACTTAAGCGAGATGCCCGTTCATCTCATGGAGAAGTACGGCTTCGATCCGAGGGAATTTAACACCGGTAGGATTCCAGGAAGGAACCCTGTTAAGCAACCCGTAGGGGATGTTACTAGAGTGAATACTACTGCTACTGGAAACGCAGGGCCGGGTATTGGTACGCTTAACTATGACCCTACCTCAAATCAAAGTTATTCAGCTAGTCAATTGCCACAAGTAACTGACCCAGATAAAACTATGGGAAATGTAGCTAGGAGTCAGCACGAGCGTTACATAAGAAACTTTAGAGGTTTTGAAGAAGCTCTTATTGCAGCTAGAGATGATACTTCTTTGATAGATGCTGCTAGAGAAGATGCTCCAGAGCAAGCAAGAATTGCTAGAGAAGTAGCAGAAAGACAGCGTAGTAGGTACGGGCTTACGCAAACTGCGGTTGAAGCTAGGGAGTCTGAAAGAGCTTCGCAACGAGGGGAAGCAATAAATTTAGCAGGGGGTTTGAACGAAGCCCGTTTAGCTCAAAGGGATGCAAATACGAGACTGTTGTCGGATTTAATTAATATCGGACAAGGCGTTAATAGAAGTTCACTAAGTCAGCTAGGGGCTGCAGGAGAAAACGCAGTAGCTCGTAAGAATGCGTACCAGCAAGCAAAATCTGCCCATAAACAACAAACATACAGCATGATAGGATCTGCAGGAGCGATGCTTGCAGCCTTTTTAATATAATATGGCTACTAACGACACATTAGGATCTTTTAACCCTCCTACTTATAGTAGATTTCAAGCTATGGCCCGTGGAGCAGGATATGGGCGTTCGAATGATTTTCGTATAGCACAAGCTGCTAAAGAACAAACTGATGAAAAAGATTTTTCTAATTTAGATAGAGCCGTATCTCAATTAGATACTTGGAAAGTAAAAGTAAAAAACGATTGGGACGCATATAACCGAAGTTTAACAGACACAGAGTCTCCAATTAAATTACCGGAAGGGTTTACAGGAACGCCTAAAGATTACGAAGCTGCTTATTTTCAAGCCAGACAGAATTTTGGAGTAAATAAAAATTATGCTCCTAGTGATATACAGCGTATGTATGGTAAAGACGCTGCGATTCAATATGAAAATCTTTCTGGGCTGTGGGGCAAGATTTTAGGGGACGGTAAGTTTATGAACCCTGTTACTTCTGAACAGGTAGATACAGACTTTGGCCCTGGGATAAATTATCAAGTTCGTACTGTAGACCCCGAGACAGGTCAAATCTATGACGCTAACCCTACTTTTGGAGGTAAACCTGTAGCTCAATTACAGGCGGAAGGTGGTGATGCTGCAGTAGAAGCAGGGAGCTGGCCTCCAATACCTGATGCAGCTAGGGATCAAGCCTTTTTTAGTGGCATAGCAGACTTGTACCAACGTGTCCCAGGAGCTAGTTCTGCTGTACGTACTCTAGGTTTTCAAGACTCTAATTTACAGGGCTTTGTTCCGGGGCGTGTACAAAACGAACTTGCAGCCCTACAAGCCGTACGAGATGGTAGTCAAGGTGTGTACGACACGGCTTTGCAAGAACTACAAGATACTCAAGCGGCTTATACTAAACAAGAAGCAGATATTGATACGCAGTTTGCTAAAGATAAACAAGAAAGGCGAGCACAACTTGAAGCAGAAAACAAAGTTTTAAAGAAACAAATGGCGGAAGACGCCATAACAGCTGCAAATACAAACCCAACAGAAGGTACTGGTTATGGTACAGCCGTTGCAAATTATGCTTACGGCACTCCTATGCTTCCTATGGGGGACGAGTTGTATGAACAATTGCCTGGCTATTATCTAGTAGGGGGCGGTTATGCTCCTCTGGGTGCGCAAGCTGTTGATATTGAAGTACCGGATAACCTGAAGGACTATATTGCTCCTAGAAGTCATACCCCTATGAATTTAACTGAGGCTCAGCATAAAAGCTTAACTAGTGAGCAGCGGGCAAAAATAGAAGTTAGGGACGAAGATTTAATTAATAGGAATTTGCAAACACTTTGGCGGGATCAAGTAACCTTAAACAGTGGAGATAGGCAAAGTGCACTTCGTGCTGAGTTAAAAGAATATCGTGAGACGGATGTGCCGCAAGATATTACTGCGTCTCAATACGATAAAGTAGCTAATGATGTAGAGGCTTTTTATAAAACTCAAAATAAAAAAGTCAATAAAGATAAATTCTGGGAAGCATTGCGTAACAGCCCCGAGGACTTAGCTTTGTTTAGAGAAAGCCCTTTTAGGTTTGCTGAAAAGTATATGAATGACGAAGCAGCTTTTACTGCTTTTATAGGCATGGAACCTAAGCCAGAAGACTTAAAAGATACGCCTATGGCCAAAATAAAAAGCCAAGCAGATATTGACAAAGTTATTGAGGCTATGGAACGTCCTACGGGAACTTTAATGCCTTCTCATATTGCAGTATTAGAAGCAGAAGTAGCTAGGTTAGATACTCTAACCCAAAGAGATCAACAAGCCGTTGTTGATTTTATTAATAAGTTTGATGGCAATATGCAGCAGCTAGACAAAGAGGATAGAGCTGCAACGTGGTTAGCTCTTGCTTCTTCTTTCCCTCAAGGCGATGCGAGAGGTACGCAATTGTTTAGCATGATTGCTAATTCCGGGTCAGCTTTGGTAGAAAGAGGCCGTTGGGATGATTTTAGCGAGAAGTTTGCTTTAGAGCAGAGGAGAGCAGACCAAACTGATACAAGTCTTTTCCTTCAAGAACAAGGGTTAGAGTTACGTTGGGAAGAGTTAGAGACACAAAAAAGTAGGTATTCAACTTTAGATTTTCAGTGGCAACAAGACTATAACCTGAAGTTGAGGAATGCTGTTAATGCAGAAAGAGGCAGTACTCTAACTGAATATAACAGCGCTAAAAAACAGACTAATTTTTATAAAATGATGTACGGGACAGGAGAAGGGCCATCTTCTTTGGATGATGTGACAGCTTTTAATGAGGGTGATTTTGCGGCTTATACGAATCTAGGTTTACAAAGCTTAGCTACTATTACTGCTAAACCTACAGATCAATGGACGGCGCAAGACTTTACTAATTATCAGTCAATAAAACATGATTTAGCTACTGCTAGTAATGTAATGCTTAAGAAAATGTCTGAAGAAAATGCAAGCATGTGGGATAGGTTCTTGTCTTTCTTTGGCGCGGATAAATCTGTAGGCGTTAGGGCTTACGATTATGCAGCTCAATTAATTGCAATCGGTAGGGATGGCCTTCCGACAGATGACCCTAGTCAGGTTACGGCTTACAAACAAATAGATCCTAGGACTTTTCAAGAACTAGGGAGTGAGATACCTGCTACTTCACTAGAAGATGTGTTTGGTAGTTTAGGGGGTAGGCAAATTTTACTCGGCATGAGCTTAGGTAATAATGATGCTTACAGAAAAGCAAGAGGTCTTTAATAGATAGAAAGAAGTGTGGCAAGTGTACCTAAAAACATATATGACCTTGTTAAGAATGAAGAAGGATTTAGCAACAAGGTTTACTCAGATGCCTCGGGGTATTCCGTTGGGCACGGGCACTTTTTGTCTGATGATGAGCTAAAACTTTACCCCCCTGGTACTGCTGTACCCCAAGCGCAGCTAGATAAATGGTATGAAGAAGATTTAGATAAAAGCTATAGAGCTGCACAAACTCAAGCTAATAGCTTACCTAGATTTCAAGAATTAGACCCCACTCAAAGACAAGCGTTTTTAGAACGACTTACTTCAGTTAACTTTCAGTTAGGCACAGCTTGGAATACTAAGTTTGTAGATACTTGGAAGTTGATGCAGGACGGGGATTTTGAAGCAGCTTCTAAAGAGGCTATGGATTCAAAATGGGCTAGAGAACAAACTCCTACTAGAGCTGCTAAATTTGCTAATCTTTTAGGTTCTTTAGGCAATTCTACAGGTCAAATACCAGGGGGATTTACTTCTGGACAAGAAAACAGGGGAGCAGCTAACCCCTTACTTGACACTGTAATGCCAAGCACTCCTCGTTCAAGTACTCCTCGTTCTCGTGCACAATCTAGACCTAGTACTACTTACACCCCCATGACTAGTTTTGCTTCTGCCCCACAGCCTACTCCTGCGGGTCAACCTCAAACTACGCCGCTTGAATTAAGCGGGGCTACTGGCGCTGGTTTTGAAGTAGAAGGGGCATTGGCAGCAAAACTTTATTCTGATGCGCGTAGGGAAAGGAACCAAGCTTTAGTCCAAAGTATGCCCATAGACCGTACTCCCACACTTCGTTCCACTACAGGAGACATTTGGTCTGGTGCGGTACAAGCAGGCGGAGACCAGTTAGTTTCTGATGTTTATCAATTTGGAGCAATCTTTAATCTTTTACAAGGAGACGAAGAAGCAGCACAAATAAAACTTAATCGTGCTAAACGTCTACAACAAGACGCTAGTTCTATTTTAAATTCTATAGGTACTTTTGAAAGTTTCTTAGAAGAACCATCTTTTGAAGGTTTTTATGACCAAGTAATTAAGTCTATAGGCCAATTTACTCCCATGGCTATTAGTTCGATAGGTTCTGGATTTACAGGAGCTGCGGTAGCTGCGGTAGGTAAAGGGGTATTGAGTGCAACGTCTAAGAAAGTAACACGAGAAGTTATTTCCGATATTTTAAAGAAAAAAGTAGCTCATAAAAAAGGATTGGGGGAAGCGTTAGATGAATCTGAAGAAGCTATATTGGCTGGGGCGTACGAGTCTGTTAAACGTATGGGGCAGTACCCTAACTTTGTAAATTTAGCTAGAACAGGTAGCGTACCTTCTAATTTTCCTTTTATATCCGCAGGTTTTTGGGCTGGAGCAGGTGGGCAAGAATATGTAGTCGGCTCGTCACAAGCGTTAGGTGAGTACGAAGAAGCTGGCTATAAATTAACTAATGAAGAAGCTGCAGCAGCGTTAGGTCTTGGTATACCCCAAGCTGTTATCGGTACATTAGGCGAAAAATTATTTGTTGGGGCTTTGTTTAAGCGTATGGCAGGTAAGTACGCTAAAACAGGAGACCAAGAAGCAGCGGGTTGGCTAAAAGAAGCGGCGAAAGGTTTTGGAGGTGGATTACTTAAAGGAGGACTTGTTGAAGGAACTACTGAAACTATACAAGAAGAACTTTTTATTCAGCAACGATTTGCAATTGATCCAGACTACTCCGACAGAGAAGCGAATTTAAGAAGAGCCGAGTCTGCTTTTGCTGGGTTTTGGGCTGGAGCTGGCAGATCAGCTCCTACAGGGGCTGTCGCTAATGTTATTGGTAAAGCTAGAGGGTTGGCACAAGAAGGTGCTGATGTAGCTGAAGAAGCTTCGATCGCAAGTAAAAAAGGGCAGTCGGATGGTAGAGTTATCCCTGAGCCAAAAGAATGGTCTCAAGCTCAAATACAATCTCTTTTAGATGAAGATACAGAAACTAAAGCAGTTTGGCTTCCTACTGACGGTTTAAATGAAGCAGATACTGCTAATACTCTTAATGATTTTTTACAAGACCTTGTAGAAGAAGGATATACCGCAGCTCAAATAGAAGAAAAGTTCGGCATAGTATATGACACCGCCAATAATTCAGGGTTTTTAATTTTAGATAGGGCTAATAAGAACTTTGAAACTGACGCTAAAGACGCTATTGATTCTGGTTTTTCTGAAACTTTTCTTCAGCAGATTTTAGGTTACACAGAAGTTTCAGATCCTTCACATGATGCTGTTGTACAGGTAAAAGATTCTGCGGGTAATGTTGTTTGGCAACAAACTACAACTGAAGGAAATGTAGATGCTGTAAAACTGCACGCACGTACACGTTTTCCTAATGAAGGGAAGTACAGCATTGAAGGAGTTACTAGAGAAGCAGCTTTTAATGAAAGGCAACAAGCGTTTGATTTTGGAGACCAACAAGGGCCACAAGCGCAACCTACTCCGCAAGCAGAGCAGACGCAACAACCGACTCAAGAAGAAGGTCCCGCTCCTCAGCAACAAGAGTTTGATTTTACTGACCGCAGCATGATAGTAGAGGGGGGTCCTCAAGACCCCACTAGCCCAACAAGCCTTGCAGACCCAGTTACGCAAGAGCAGGGGGACGATATTGCGTTTAGTGAAGGGGGTACTACTTTCGACGCGAGCAGAGAAAGTTTTATTACTAAACCTCTTACTAAAGCAGAACAGGCAAACATGACTGAGGAAGAAATCCTCGAGGCTAGACAAAATCGTCCTGTTTTAACTTGGCCTGCAAGAAACGCTGAGAACGCGTTTGAAGGAATGACTGATGAACAGACAAATGCAGAGCTAGATAAAAGAGAAGATTTAATATTTGGTAAGAATGGCTTTTTAGAAATAAACGAAATAGAAGCTTCTCCGGATATTGAAGCTCTTTTAGATACTTTACCTACTGCGTTCCTTGAAGCTTTTAAAGCTCAAGCTAGGACTAACCCCAATCTTATTTTAACTCCTAGGCAGAATGAAAATGGAGAGTGGACTATTGCTACTTCTCCTAGAGACGTGTTACCGGGAGACAGAATAAATGCAGCAGAACGTATTGGGGATGTAGTAACACAAGCTTCTAGAGCTAAACCCGCTCTTAGGAATATAACAAAAGGTTGGTCTGTCAGAGAAGTTGGGCAAAATGATTCGGGTAGAGCTGTTTATTTAGGTAATTTAGTTCAGTTTGGTATGAATTTAGGTTTAAACGAACCCCAAACATTTACTGCAGACACTAGTCGTATTTCAGATGGCTTTACACGTATGTTTGAAGCGTTAGCGGAAAATGGTTATGAACTTCTTTACCAAGGTCAGCCCCTAAATGCGTCTCAAAATTGGCAAAACGCTCCTATATATCAATTAAAAGGTGGTACACCTATATCGTTTAAGAGAGCTGAGCAAGGCCGTGCTATTCCAGAAAGGGAAGGAGAAGGTCCTGCTTCTATGCAACCTACTTCGCGAGAAATGAACATTGAAAAGTCTAAGTTAGAAGCTGAGTTAGATGCTCAAAGAGTTTATTTTAGGGAACGCGATATATACAAAGAAGCAGAAGAAGCTTCGGGGGCAAGTGAGATAGGAGCAACTTTTGACCCTTTTAGTCTACCCGAACCTAAAATAAACAGAGAAGAGAAAACGCCGCGAGGTAAGGCGTGGGCCAGATATAACAGGCAGACTAAAGAGATCTATGTCAACATGCAGACGCTTAGGCAGAAGTTTGAAGATAAAGCTTGGACTAAGCCAAATGTAGAAGGGGTTACACCCTTGCCAGAAGATCAGTTTACAACTTTAGAACAGTTCAGAGAGTTTATTATACGCCATGAGCAGGCACACGCTAAGTACCCTATTCGAGAAGAATATGTAAACGAAGCTGGATTTACTGTTGAAGCAGAGACTAAAGCTGAATACGAAGACAGAATGAATAGAGTGGCGCTACGGATTAAAGCTCCTTACGTTGCTCCTACTGTTAACTCAGGACCAAAATGGAGAAACTTTAGCTCAAACCCGCGTACTAGATTAAATGAAATACAAAGGCAAGAAGACGAAAAGTACATAGATAAAGCTGAATTTGAAGAAGAAGGTATCGGAGATGAGTTTGCCCAGCAAGATATAAAAAGTGAAGATAATTTAGAAAAATTACCTCTTACAGGGTTAAACATAGAAGGGCGTCCTACTGCGGATCCTATTATGGATACGCTACAAAGCGAACAAATGAAGCGTAAGCCTGGGGCTAAAAAAGGCAAAGTTGAAATAGATGCAAGTTGGAACTCTGTTATGGGGGGTTTGTGGCCTCAGTTATCTAGTCTTATTTCTAATAAGTTAGGGTATGGAGGACGGACTACTCGTATTACTACAGCTGAAAATGTTTTAAAAGACGATAAATTTTTACGACCTAAAAATAAAATGGTCGAGACTGTTACTTTTGAGGGTAAACAGTACGCTATCCCTGATTTGGTTAAACAGACAGTAGCCAATATGCGTGAAAAAGGGGAGTCAGGTAAATACATAAGGTTTGGTGACACTGATCTTATTGTAATAGATGTGCCTGCAAACCCTAATCCTGTACAGCAAGTAAAAGCCATTCTAACTTTAGGGCATGAATTAGGTCACGCTATCTTCCATCAAGAATTAAATCGTTCTTTAGCTAATCCTAAGTTGCGTAAAGATTTGGAAGCAGCTTTTCAAAAAGATAAAGAGGCCGGTATCGGGGGACGTCAGTACGAAGGCGAGTTTGGATTTGAAGAATGGTTCTCCGATAAAATGGGGACTTGGCTTTTAAACGAAGCTAAGAAGCCTACTAACGGGGTTGAAAGTTTCTTTAAACGCCTAGCAGATAAGATTAGAGATGTATTTAAAAGCCTAGATTCAACATTAAGACTTAGGTTTAGTGAAGGACCGACTAGTCCGGCTTTTAATGATTATGTACAAGAAGTTATAAAGTCTTATCAAAATGGTAAGCAACGTAACGCACCTATGACATATAGTGACAGGGTTGTAGTGCGAAATATGGTGGATGAGGCTTCTACTACCTTAAAGAGTTTTATGCCCAGGAAGGCAGTCCAACAGATAAGACGACTGATTACTGAAAATTTGGAAGCAGGCAGAGAATTAATGCCAAACGACAGAAGGCATTGGTCTGTTGGGTATTTTTTACAGCCCGCTCACAACTATTTAAGGGGATTAGTAGGTAAGTACGCGCCTGAATTAGCCAATGGCATTTATTCTATGTCGCAATCAGAAGAAAAAACTGGACATTTAAATGCTCGTGTTCTTCTTATGTATCAGAGACTTAACGACTTACATAAACTAGCGCCTACTAAAACTACTATTACTGGGAAAGTAGTTCCTGATCTAGATGCCTTTGAGTCTATTTTACGTGATGCAGAACGGAAAGTTCCTATTAGTGAACTTAGAAGCCCTCAAGCTAGGGCAGTACGTAAGTACTTAGATGATTTCTATGAGGATTATATTAGAGGCAGGGATGATGTATTTAAACGAAAACATTTCTATCCTCGTATTATTGCTATTGCTGAACTTCAAGCTAATGAACAAGTTAGAGCAGACCTAGTTGCGTTATTAGAAGAATTTAACCCAGACGGCCCTGATGACATTGTTATCTACAACCTGAAGGGGGAAGAAATGAGCCGAACCCCCGGAGACTTTAATAAAGTAGTAGAGGCTATGATTCGGGAGGGAGAAGACAATACAGATAACCCAAGACCTGATGTAGCGGATGTTGCAATAGGTACAAACGAATCTCGTGCTAAATACTTTAAAGATATTCCTAATGAGAGGCTTCGCGATATAGGCGCACTCGAGGATGCCAATACTGCTATACGTAGGTACGTACAGGATATGACTAAGCGTTTAGACTACAAAGAAAAGTTCCAAACTACGCTTACTAAACAGGATATGGCTAACATCAAAAACCAAGCTGTAGCTTTTAGGCAGTCTTTTCAGGGCAAAAAGGTTGGAGACGTAGTAGATGGTTGGCAAGCAGTAGAAGCATTGTTACTTAGAGTGCCAGATGAGACTAATAGGGCTGCTGCCAGAGATGCTTTAAAAGCTATGTTAGGTAAGTCGGGGTTAAACATGTCCCCTGCAATGCGCCAAATCAACAGTGTGCTTCTTTCTGTGAACATTGTGACATATTTGACCTTTGCTACTCTTGCCTCGTTACCAGACTTAGCAGGACCTGTATTAAGGTCTAAAGATTTGTCTTGGCAGAATCTACAGGAAGGATTTACTCAGGTACGTAGGTACTTTACCGATACAAAAGAAATGCAACAGTTTGCTAGGGACGTAGGTGTAATAACCTATGACTCTCTTAATACCAGTATTATGCAAGCTAATGAAATGGGCTTTATGACCCCTACAGCGCAAAAGTATTCAGATCTTTTCTTTAAAGCTATTGGTTTAGAGTGGTATACAAACTTTACTAGAGTTTTTGCTGCTGGTATGGGCGAACAGTTTTTAATTCGCCAAGCAAACGCAAACAGCGATAGGTCTAATAGGTTCTTACGCGAACTACAAGTAAGTAGAGAAGATATAAAAGCTTGGGATGCTAGTGGTCGTAGTTTTAGTACTCCAGAGGGACAAAGAGTACAAATGGCGATTGGTAGGTTTGTAGAGGAATCTATTGTACGTCCGAATGCTGCAGAAAGACCTGTTTGGGCTTCTAACCCTTATACAGCACTTATTTGGCAGCTTAAGTCTTTCTTCTATGCTTACGGTAAAAACATTGTAGGCGGAGCAATGCGCGAATCTGGCAATAGATATTCTGAAGACGGAACTATTTCTAGTGGAGCTGTTCCTTTAGCACTAGCTGCTCTCACCTTACTACCATTGACTATGCTGGGTTTGGAAATGAGAGAGTGGCTTAAATACGTAGGGCGTGGTTTTGATGATAACGCGTTTAGAAGCGATAATATGGACTGGCTTCCTTATACAGGAGAGATTATAGATAGAGCTGGAGTGTTGGGGCCATACGGTTTAATTATACCTATGCTAGAAGCCGGTAGATATGATAATTCCTTTATTACACCAGCTTTAGGTCCTTCTGCCGAAAGGTTAGAAGATTTAGTACGAGGTAACGCCAAGTTATCTGATTATCTGCCTGGATACGCAGCAATTAGGTAATATGGTATATAATATTTTGAGGTAATAATTATGGCTTATGCATCAACAATAAAATTAGTCGTAGGAGATACGCTCCCAGAGCTTAACTTCACACTGAAAGACAGCAATACTGCTGCTTCTGGACAGACATTAGATCCAGAAGATTCGAACACGTGGGCACCCATAGACGTAACCGGTGGTACTGTAAAACTTAGAATCCGAGAAGTCGGAGAAACTACAGTACTTTCAACTATTACAATGTCTTTAACTACTCCATCATCTGGAGAGTGTAAAACTATATTCCCTTCGGGTACTTGGACGAAGTCTGGGACGTTTGAAGGAGAAGTTGAGTTCACCAAGTCTAATGGGGGAATACAAACTGTACATGATTTAGTTAAGTTTGTAGTGCGTGACGATTTCGACTAATGGCATTTAAATTAACAGTAGACTTTAATAAGTTATCGTTAGTAGTAGAAACAGATGCTACCGAACCTACTACGACTTTTATTTATGCTCAGTCTTCCGTTACATACACACACGCCGAAGCTGTGTCCGCGTACACACTTATGTCTTTTTCAGACGTATATGTAGATCCAGACACTAAAAACCTTTACTTTACCGCTCAATTCGATAGTCCAAATGCGCTATCAGTTACTATGTCAGCCGATGTTTCTGCTATAGATTTTAGCAAAGCTCTATCTGACACCCCCACAATAGAAGAACTTATAGCGAAACACTTAAATAAAGGGGTTTCTGATACACCTACATTGAGCGACAATTTTAGCCGTGTTGTGTCTTATGTGCGTAGTTTTACAGATTCATACGCGTTCACAGACGGTCAGACCTTAGATGTAACGAAAGTTTTAGCTGATACGCCTACTATATCGGAACAAACAGCTTTAGCTGTAAACCTCGCTAAGACTGATTCTACTACTATTTCTGAGTCTGCTGTTTTGTTAGCTAGTTTAGTTAAAGCGGATACTCCTACTTTATCAGAAGCTATTACCTCTATTGATACAAGTTTAAACAAGTCAGATTCTATTACACCTACGGAATCTGCAGCTCTTTTAACTTCATTACCTAAAACGGAGACCTTAAACCTATCTGAAAGCGATGTAAAAGCTGTAGGTAAAGCACTCGCAGAAGGTACTGTAACAAGCAAAACTTTTACGGTAACGGTTGCATCTGGGTCTAATAGTTTTGGTTCTGGTAATAAATACTACATAGACGGGACTGTAAGCCCTACTTTAGCTCTAGAAACAGGTATTACTTATACGTTTGACCAATCTGATTCTTCTAATTCTGGTCATCCGTTTAGGTTTTCTACTACTTCTAATGGTACTCATAACAGTGGTAGTGAATATACAACAAACGTCACTACAAGCGGCACTCCAGGTAATTCAGGTGCGTACACTGAAATACAAGTAACAGGATCTACACCTAGCACGCTGCATTACTACTGTAGTATTCACTCGGGTATGGGGGGCCAAGCCGGGATCACTGCAGGTTCTGGTGCTATTGCAGCTATGTCTATAACAGAGTCTTTAGCTAGAACAGTAGTGTATGTGCGAACTTTTGCAGATGCATACACATTAGACGATTTAGCTAGTGCTACCGATGAGTTAGCTACTGAATCAGGATTAAATAAAAGTAATATTGTGTCAGTCTCAGATGCTCCAGCGTTTAGTTTTACTATGCCTGGGTTGACTGATTCCTATACGATGCAAGAAACGGCATCTTTAGGGACATCTATACCAAGGGCCGATAGCTTAAGTACTGCAGATTCGCAGACCTTTAGCATTTCGTTAGCCCCTACAGATTCATTGACTGTGACCGAAACCCTTTCTGTTGCAGGACAGAAGGTCTTTTCAGATCAGATAGTTATGCAAGAGCTTAACAACCTTTTTGCTGCTGATTTGCAACAAGACACTACGTCCATATCAGACCAGCTTTCTAGTTTGATAGCATTAGGAAAATCGGACACTGTTGGTGTAAGCGAAGTATTAGCTGATAGCTTTACCAAAAGTTTATCAGATAGTGCTACAATGAGTGAGTCGATTAGTGTTCTATTTATACCTGGTGGATCAGGTATCTTGAACACAGCGGCTTTAAATACTAGTGTTTTAAATTAAACGGAGTAAATTATGTCGAATGTAAATGATGATCTGAAACTTAAGGGTAGGCTAACTATAACCCTTAATGATGAAGTTGTCCAAGATGTTGATAACCTTGTGGTTACAGCAGGTAAAGGCTATGTAGCGTCTAGAATGAAAGACGCATCAGCTACTGCTATGTCACACATGGCTATTGGTTCTGGTACTACTAACCCCGCAGCTAATGATACTGCGTTAGAAACTGAATTAGGAAGAGTATCTCTTACTAGTACTTCTGTTTCTGGTGCTGTTGTTACTTACGTAGCTACTTTTGCAGCTGGTACAGGTACTGGAGCAGTAACCGAAGCAGGTATTCTTAATGCATCTTCTAGTGGTACTTTATTGTGTAGAACTGAATTCAATGTAGTAAACAAAGGAAGTTCAGACTCAATGACTATTACGTGGACTGTAACTGTTAGTTAGAAATAAGTAAGGAGTTAGTCAGTGGCTGTTAAATATACTAACAATGCCAAAACAACCCTTGCTAGTGGGCTAACCAACTCAGCGACAAGTGCAACTGTTACTGATGGGTCAGTCTTTCCCTCTCTTGGAGCGGGAGAATATTTCTACATCACCTTTGATGATGGAAGCAACAATGAGATAGCAAAGGTTACGGCAAGAAGTGGTAACGCTTTGACTATTGTTCGAGCACAGGACAATACGTCAGCTCGTGCGTTCAGTACTGGAGATTCAGCTGAACTGCGTGTTATTGCCGCCGTACTAACTGAAATACAAGAAAATATAGCAGCTAAGTCTGCTAACCAAACCGTTTACTCTGCAACTGCAGCGTCTAATGCAACCGATTACAACATCGGTGTAGACCCTGGTGTAGAAGCAAACGCTAGTGTTTTTCTAGATGGTGTATACCAACACCACGATACGTTTAGTTTTAGTGGATCCACCCTGACGTTTGACGCAGCTCCAACGAATGGCACTAAAATCGAGGTAGTAGTAGATAACTTAATAAACCTTCAAAGTTCTAACCTTACTGTTGATACATTTACAGCTACAAGTGGCCAGACAGCGTTTACGCTTTCTGACGCACCTGGAGGCGAATCAAATGTACTAGCTTTTATAGATGGTGTTTTCCAAAATCAAGCGTCATTTACGCTAAGTTCAAATACTCTTACGTTCGACACGGGCGTAGTTGTAGGACGTAGTGTAACTGTATATACCATAAACCCTGTAAACATAGGCACACCAAGCGATAACACCGTAACCAGTGCAAAACTTTCAGGCAACATTACATTACCTGGATCCCTAACCGTGGGATCGTATGACGTAGCCTTCGATTCTCCTACGTTTGTTGTAGATAACTCTAACTCTCGTGTTGGTATAGGTACCGCGTCCCCTGCTTCTGGGGCTTTAGATGTAGTTGGAGAGGTTCATATCT
>CEPN01035563.1_pt1 | contig 26767 bp, 34 predicted proteins | sample 530391 | NCBI WGS metagenome assembly CEPN01 (sample SAMEA2620027, study PRJEB7988) | marine metagenome | isolation source: saline water (ENVO:00002010), including
ATGACTATTAAAAGTATGGGTTATAATATAGAGTTGATTGCTCCAGATAGTGAAAATACTATGATAAAACCATATATCATAGAAAATTTAAAAACAAAGTATAATAAGATAATTACACTTTTTGATAATGACTCTGCAGGTAAAAAAGCAGTAGCAAAATATAAAAGTGTTTATAATTTAAATGGTTTTACTTGTCCAATTGAGAATGATCCTGCAGAAGCAATGCAAAAGCATGGATTAGAAATATTTCATTCTAAACTAAAGCCATTATTAAAATCAACATTAAGCTTATGAAAAAATGGTTTATACCCGGAAATGTACCATCCAGTAAAAATGGAAGAAGATGGACAGGCAAGTACTTCATATCTAGTAAAACAGTTATGAAATATAGAAAAGATACTAAATCTTTCTATCAACAGTATGCTCCTGAGTTTCAAAAAGAACTTAAGAAGCATAAACTACCAGTCAAAATAGCTTTCACATTTATTCGCGGTACTAAACATAAGTTTGATTATATAAATCCTGCCCAGACTGTACAAGATGATATGGTTACACACGGTTGGATTGAAGATGATAATATGGTAAATATGATACCTGTATTTAAATCATATGAATATGATAAAGAAAATCCAGGAGTAATAATTGAAATTATAAAAAATAATCAAAATGGAAAGAAACGAAGAATTAAAAAAGATGTTGAGACTAAAGCTTCTTGATTTAAATGTAGATCTAGTAAATGTAGGCTTTGATGGATCAGGAGATGATGGAGATGTGGGTGATATAGAATTTGAGACAGCTAATGGTTATCTATCTAATGATGCAGCAAATCAAGTACTTGATCATAATGATTATAAACTTTTAAGAGATTGGGCATATTTTGTGATATGCCGTAATGTAGATAAAGTAGGAGATTGGGTTAATAATGAAGGAGGTTATGGTCAGATACATTGGGATGTAAAAAGAAATGAAGTAGAACTTGCTTATTGTCAAAGAACTGTAGAGGAACATGATTGGCAATTTGAAATTTAATGGCACATCCTTTAAGACATGCTAAATCATCTGTAAAAAAATGGGGTGGTTTAGAAAAAGACTATATGCATATCCATAATTGGTTTGATGAAACTAAAGCTTGGATTGGCAATTCTTATCATAGAATGTATAGACATCATAGTGAAGGAATATTTGAATGTGAAAAGATATTTGGAGAATCCTTTACTAATTCTGATGGTAAAACTGTATATACACGGTATGTTGGTGAGCAACATGTAAAAGAAGATTGTAATAATCATATTCCAACTGCTAAAGAGTGGTTGGTTTGCATAAATAAAAAGATTCGTCCAGAATGGATGAGAAGAACAATTAAAATTGAAGATTGATGGAGATAAATGAATTAAAAAATATACTTGATGTAGATGGTTTTATGAGTATTAGTAAAGCACTAAATTCAAAATCTAATGAAGATGTAAATATAGCACTAGAAAATATATCTAATATAAAACCTGATCCTGTATTTCATTTTTTGTTTTTAAAATTATTAAGTAATAAAGATAGAGATTTCTATGTTAAATTTATGAATGATAAAGATAAAACAATTTTACAACCCCTTACTAAAGGAATACCAAATATAGGAAATTCTAATCGTTGGTATAATTTCTGGGATGATGAAACAGCACTTCTTCTTAAGAACCTACATAAAACTGTAAAGGAATCTAAAAATCCTATTGCTAAACAAATATTTAAGAAGATATGTGAAAGTCATGTAGCTTCGTGTTTAACAGGATATGAATTTATAGAAGCAAAACTTAATATAAAATGGTAGCAAACTTAATATCTAAAGCAACAAAAACATTAATTTTTGAAGAGCCCTTTTACGGGCTCTTTTTGATTGGCCTTAATAAGGTTTATACTGATAAAATACCTACAGCTGGTGTATCCAAAAATGGTATTGGTGTTCAACTTACAGTAAATCCAGATTTTGTATCTGATCTTTCAGAAAGACACAGAATTGGATTGATGAAGCATGAATTATTACATATATCATTTGGTCATCTTTTAGTTAGAGATTCTTTTGCAGATAAGAAGTTATTTAATATAGCTGCAGATCTTGAGATTAATCAATATATAAATGCTAATGATTTACCGGACGGTGGTATAACAATGGATACGTTTCCTGAACTTGATCTTCCTGAAAGAGCTGGTACTTTTGAATATTATAAACTTTTAGAAGAAGCTAAACAAGATGGAACATCGCCATCATTAGAAAGTATGCTTGATCAAATGGATGGTGAAAGTCCATATTGTCATAAAACTTGGGAAGAAGTTGAAGATATTCCAGAAGCAGAAAAAAAGTTAATTCAAAAACAAATTGAGCATCAACTTAAAGAGAATGCTGAATTAACAGAAAAAAGACAAGGAAACATTCCTGGAGAGCTCAGTGATCTTATTAAAAGATTAAGACATATTGAACCTCCTAAATTTAATTGGAAGGCTTATCTAAGAAGATTTGTTGGTAATTCTTCTATAGTTTATACAAAGAAACTAAGAAGAAAGTATAATAAAAGGTACATAGAAAACCCTGGATTAAAAATTAAATTTAAAAATCATATACTAGTTGGTGTTGATACATCAGGTTCAGTATGTAATGAGGAGTTGAAAGAATTCTTTAGTGAATTATGCCATATGCACAAAACAGGTCATAAGATTACTGTAGCACAATGTGATACACGGCTAAATAAAGTAGAGGATTTTAATCCAAAGAAAGATTGGGAAATACATGGTAGAGGTGGTACATCATTTCAACCAGTTATTGATCATTATAATGAACAAAAGGGAAAATACACAGCCCTTATATATTTAACAGATGGTGAAGCATGGCCTCCAGAAGATTGTCCAAATAATACACTTTGGGTACATAGTTCTAGGAGTAGAATAAATGATGAATTACCAGGAAAAAAAATACAACTAAATTAAAAAAACAATTATGGCACAAGTTAATCTTAACATTGATGATTTAAAGGGATTTATGTCCCACATGATAACTAATAATAGATTTCTACAAGATCAGGGAAAACTTCCTGTATCAGTAGAAGTTCTTGGTGAATCGGGTATTGGTAAAACATCCACAGTAAAACAAATTGCTGAGGATCATGACCTTGATTTTGTTAAATTAAATTTAGCTCAAATTGAAGAGCTTGGTGATCTTGTTGGCTTTCCAGTGAGAGAGTTCCAAATGTATAAAGAACAAGTTATATCATTGAATAAAAATCAAGATACTGTAAATTATGGTGCGGGTAAGAAAGCTGCATCATCAGACGTTGCTGCACTAGCTAAAGGTACTTCTGTTACAAAGAAGATTGGGCAGTGGGTAAGTGAACTTGCAGTAAGTGATTATTTAAAGAATGGTTTTAAACTAACCGGTAAGAATAGAATGTCTTATTGTGCACCTGAGTGGATTTCTGGTAAGAAGAAAGGTGGAATCCTTCTTCTTGATGATTGGAATCGTGCAGACGTTAGATTTATTCAAGCCGTGATGGAGCTGATAGATCGTCAGACGTATATCTCTTGGACTTTACCAAAAGACTGGCATATTGTATTAACCGCAAATCCGGATAACGGAGACTATATGGTTAATTCAGTTGATGCTGCACAGAAGACACGTTATATTACAGCTAATCTGCAATATGATACTGAAGTATGGGCTCGTTGGGCAGAAGAAGCAGGTATTGATACAAGATGTATTAACTTTATGCTACTTCATCCAGAGCTTGTAACGCAAGAAACAAATGCAAGAGCAATAACTACATTCTTTAATGCTATATCTAGCTTTGAAAATTTTGAAGATAACTTACCTTATATTCAAATGATTGGTGAAGGTAGTGTTGGAGATGAATTTGCATCTATGTTTACTACATTTATTAATAATAAGTTAGATAAACTTGTTACTCCAAAAGATTTATTGACTCATGATAATGAACAATATATTCTTGGTGAACTAACAGGATGTATAGGAAAAGATGATGAATATCGTGCAGATATTGCATCAACTCTTGCAACAAGACTTGCAAACTTCGCTGTTGTGTATTCAAAGGATAATACAATCAATCAAAAAATAACTGATAGATTAGAAACTTTATGCACAAAAGACTATTTCACAAATGATCTTAAGTATTTAGTTGTGAGAACTATATTTAATGGTAACAAAGCTAAGTTTAATAAACTTATGATGAAGCCTGAGATAATTAAAATGACTATAAAATAATATGGCAAATAAAAATGTTTATCAAGATTATAATAATGATGCACTAAAACATTTTGGCTTGGATAGTGACCCCTTTTATGGGGTCATTACTTCCAGTCAAGTAGATGATGTGCTTATAACGCAAGATAAAACTACTTTTAATAAAGTAAGAGACTTGCTGACAGATGAAACTATTGATGGTACTAAAATACAGAACTACAAAAGAGCTTTTATAATGCCAGGTTGTTCTGTTACACAAGATAGATTAAAAGCTGCTTGTAAAGAACATAAAGTTACTATAACAAATGACTATGAAAAAGCTGATTTTATAATAACTAATGATGACTTCTATCAAAAGTTTACTAATGGTGATAAAATAAAAACCACTAAGCTTATGTATAGATTATGGAATTATGAAGCTTTTAATGGTAAAGATGTTCCAAGTAGTGGTATAATAAAGAATCATCATAATCCAGTTATATGGGATGACAAATGGAATGATCGTGGTATACGAAGCTATAATTGTGCAAACCCTATAACTTTAATGGATGAATGGGGTATTACAGGATTAGCTTTGAATATTGCATATCTTATAGATACCAGTGAAATAGAAGTTATAGATGAAGAAAATCTTTTACATGCGTCTGCTAATCAAATAGATCTAACTGAAGATTTAGTGAAAGAAATAAATACTTGGGTAGAATCACATGATGATGAAAATATAGCAGTTGCTGCTAAAATTATTCCAACTATTAATTATAAAAACAAACCACATTTAATGTGGGAATTAGCTCAAACTGTGTATAGTTATACGTATAAATTTAATAGAGATAAAGATGTAAAGTATTGGTTAGAAAAATCTGAACTAAGTGAATTGTATCATTCTTCAGCAGAAGATATGATCATGAAACTTGAAAAAGAAGAAAAGCTAAATAGTGAATCATTTAGATATCTAGAAAAAACAGTACGTAAAGAAATATCTATACATAATAGAGAGCTTTATGTATTCAAAGTAAGTGTTAAACCAGAATATAAAAAATATTTAAAATGAGAATATATAATTTTGAAATAATATTAAGAGATGAATGCTTAAGTCAAGAAGCTGCAGGAGCTAAAAGAATGATTGGAATGAATTCATTTGCTAATTCAAAAACTCAGATTTGTAATACTACAAAAGCTGAACTTATACAAGATGATGTAGGTTTTAATTATTTCAAGGGATTTGAAGTTATTCATAATGAATCTCGTTGGAGATATAATATTGATGCTTCACAACTTGGGTTTGAATTATCTGAAATAGGTGATATAAAAGATAAGTCTATATATAGATTTCCAAAGTTAGATTTACCAACAATGAAGGTTAATAATCTGAAAGATAAATATAATGTTAAAGTTACAAGGAAGCCAGATAAAGCTGATTTATTAATTGTATCTCAAAGATTTATTGAAAGCATGGCAGATTATAGTTACTACACTTTTCTTACAAAAGATCTTTTTAAAAAGTATCTAAAAGAAATAGCGGATCATATGACTCAAGAGTTAAAGTCTGCACTATCTGAATTCATTACAAGTATAAAAGATATAGATGCAAGATTCCGTGTAGCTTTTCAATATAGATATAACTGTGATAATATTACAGAGATTCAAAATTTGAGAAGTACTGTACAAAAAAGTTATAGAGATTTAGAACAAAATATAAAACATGGAAATGAAAACATGTATATTTATTCTAATGTAGATCAACTAAATACTTTAAGAAATATAACCGATGACCAAAAAATCATATTAGATACAGATTTAGTAAAAATATGTAATGAAGATTCTGTTGTTCTTACTGAAGAACAATATAAAAGTCTAGAAGCTATGTTTAAAAGTGCTGATCCAGAAAATGTAATGATGGGATTAGAAATAATGTCAAATTGTAATGTTGAAAAATCTATTGATAAACTAGCATGTTTATTCTTCTTTTATGAAGATTGGCTAAGATATGGTAAGAATTGGAATTCTGTAAATGTTAAAGCATTAAGAAAAAGACTTTCAGGCTTTAGTTGTAGATGGGATAGATCAAGAATATTTGGTTATGATCATCTATGCAAAGAGCTGCATAAAGAAAATGCATTAACATCATTTGCATATAGAAAAATTGCAGAAGCTGTATTTAATTATGTTATTGGTCAAAATGCAGGATTTAAAAATTCTAAAACTTTAACTGTTGATTTTGAATCTATAAAGTTAAAAGAAGGATATCAAATAAGTGAAGGTCCATTAGATGATCTTCCATTTTAATATACTAGGGGTAGCCATAATTGATTGTTATTGGGTACGTTTTGTCATGGGGCGTACCCACCCCTTTTAAATTATGTTAAATGATAAAGTATCAAAAAACTAAAACTTTAATTACTAAAAACAATAATAATAGTGCAAACTGCATAGCTCCCAATTTAATCTACGGATGCTTTGGAGGTTGTGTAGATACCTATTGTTATATGTCTAGATATAATGGTCATAGAGTCTTTGTAAATGAAAATGTTGATGAAATATTTCAGTCTGTTGTAGAATGGGAAAAAGGTTTTACCAAAGTCCCAGATCAACAGGATCCTATATATACTATGGTAGATATAGCATGCAATACAGATTTAGTATTAATGCAAAAGAAATTGCCAGAACCTTTAATTGATTACCTTAAAAGGTATGATGATCATCCTAGATTAAATACAACAATGGCTACTAAATACCCTAAGCGTTTAAAACTAGATGTTTTACATTTTAATAAAGCACCTAGAGTAAGAGTTAGTTTAATGCCACAAAAGTATTCAAATATACTTGAACCTAAGATGCAAGGCATAAAGTCAAGAATTCATGATATTAATAGGCTTAAAATATTAGGATGGGAAGTTCATGTTAATTATAGTCCATTAGTATTTTATCCAGGATGGAAAGAAGAATATCAAGAACTATTTCATATGGTAGCTAAAATAGCAGGTGAAAATAAATGTGAAGTAATTGCATTAACTAATCATGCTAATCAAATGGCTAAAGCTTCACCAGAAGCACAAGAGCTTATGAGAAGGGCTTATGAAAAAAAGAATAGCAAAGGTATTATGAGATATCCTATAAAACATAAAACAAGATTACTTGAGGAGTTTAAACAGTTATACTCTTGCTATTTCAATCTTGATACAATTAGATATATATTTTAATTATGAAACAATTACAAAAATTTTTAATATCAGTAACAACTGTATTTATGTTAGTAAGTTGCACTGAAGCAAAAGTTGACAAAGATGGTGATGCATATTATTTTAGATCTTCAAACATAGAAGGAGACATCACTTTATATTATCCAGATACTACAATAATATATAAAGATTGTTATAGGATTGAGACACGAATGTATTCAGATATCTTAATCTTTAAACATCAGGGCATACAGTATACTACGTATTGCACACACTTAATAAAATTTCATGATGAAACTAATTAAAAATCAATGGGATGTTAAACCCATAAGTAAAGACATAGCAAAAAGCTTTGTAGAAAACTGGCACTATGCAAACGGCATGGGTAATGTAGCAACAAATGTTTTTGGCTTATACTATAAAGGAGATCCTCATACATTACATGGTGTATCAGTTTGGAATCCTCCACCAGCAGGAGCTGCAAAATCAGTTAGCTGTAACCACAGAAGTGTATTATCATTAAGTAGATTTTGTTTACGTGATGATAGGCCTGAAAATTCAGGATCATTTCTTATTAGTCAAAGTATAAAGAAACTAGATAATAGATGGGGAATGCTATTGACATATGCAGATACAGCATTAAATCATGATGGTGGTTTGTATAGAGCATCTAACTGGAACTACAATGGATTAACTGGCAAGAATCCTAGATATATAGATCCTAATACCAATAGACAAGTATCTAGAAAAAGTGGAAAGAATAACTATAATAAAAAACAAATGTTAGATATGGGATATATACATGATGGGAATTATGCCAAGCATAGATACATATATACTAGAACTAACAGAAAAAATATAATAGTTAATTCAAGAAATACAGATAACCTCATCTTCACAAAAGATGGTAAAATAGTTAAGAATGATTGATAAACAAAAAGAAGAAGAGTTCTATGCTAAAGATTTTAACTTTAGTTATTCTTCATTAAATAAAATACAATTTTCCCCGTCTTTATTTTATAAAGATTATATATTAAAAGATCGTGAGATCCAAACTGATAAACATCTTATAGAAGGTAAGTTAATTCATTGTTTACTATTTGAGCCTAATAATCTAGAGAATAAATTTAATATTGTTCCTGGTAAGTCACCTAGTGATAATGTTAGAAAAGTAATGAAGGATATGACTCTTCATACAGATGAGGTTGATTTAGATAAAATTGAAGATTTTGTAATTCTTGATTCATTGAAAGAAATGAATTTATATCAGTCTCTTAAAACTGATGAGCAAAGAATTGCTAAGATTAAAGTTGAAGACTTTAAACCTTATTGGAAATTTCTAAACAATTCAAATGTAGATGTTATTGATAATGATACATTAGAAAAGTGTAAACGTCAAGTTGAGATACTAAAATCAAATAAAGAAGTAATGAGTTTGTTTGGAGATCAAGAAAATAAACAAACAGATTTTGAACTTGATTCTATAGAAGTTCATTGTGAGAAATACTTAAATTGTAGTTTGAAGAATTTTAACTTTGGTTTACATGGTTTTATAGATTACTTTAAAGTAGATCATGAAAATAAAAAAGTTATTATTTGTGATTTAAAGACAACCGGTAAGACTATTTCTGAGTTTAATGATACAATAGACTTTTATAATTATTGGATGCAAGCTGCTATATATTATAAATTAGTTTTTGAATATTTACAGCAAGAAAATAAAGATAATTATGAAATTTTGTTTAAGTTTGTAGTAATAGACAAGTATAATCAGGTTTATGTATTTGATGTACTAGAGTCTACTATGGGTGCTTGGGCTGAAGGATTATTTATTACATTGCAAGAAGCCAACTATCATTATTCAGAGAAAGATTACAGCCTGCCCTATATATTTTTAACACAAAAACAATATATATAATGATAGGTGCTTATACTCAATATTTTCAAAAAAGTAAAGTTTTTTTATACCCTTTATTAGGTATTAAAAAAGGTGAAGAATTTGTCCCAGTAGAAACATATATCTCCTGGGACGGTCTTTATACAGAAAATGATTATAAGTACATAGTTGTATATAATTGTGATAAAGATCTAAAGTTTAAACTTTTTGAAGATAGAGTTTTAAAGTCACATAAACTATTAGAATTTGCCACAGAAATAGAAAAAGATAGACACATTTATGTGTTTGATTACTCAAAATTTAATCATGATTTTGATATGTTTATAAATGGCAGATACTCAAAATTTTCAACACCAACTAAAAATAAAGTATTAAAATATTTTGGTAGTGTTGGAAAGATAAGTGAGTATATTGAAAGTTTTTTGAATCCTTTAAAATATCATGAAGTATATGCTGAGGCATTTGAAATTAGTATAGAAACAATAAAAGAAGTACATGAAATATGTTCAAAACCAGATTTAGAAAAAGAAACATTACATGAAAAAATTCCAGCAGAAGTTGCACTTTTAAAAAATAATTCTATATCTTTAGACAAAATATAAAAAGATGAGTGCAAAAAACCAAATTGGAAAAAACATGATGTTAGTTACATCATCATTTAGAAATGTTAAATCATTTAATTTAATCCCATTAACACAAGATTGCCCATACACTGAAGCAATGTATGATCCAGCTTCTGGAATACTAGCTTGTATAACTAAAGTTAGAAAGCAATCTTTTCATATGGTGCCAAGATTAGATGATAATGGACAACCACAGAGACTTAAAGCTCCTAATAAAGAAACAGGTAAAGTACACAAAGAACAAAGAGTAACTGTTGATACTTTTTCTGAGTTTTACATTACTGAAAAAAGTGAAATTGAAAATTTTATGGCATTATTTGCTGTTAATTTTGCTGAATTTGACTATAAACAATACCTTAACGTTGATGAGAAGGAAACCAAAAAATCAAATATTATCATGTCTGCTACCTAACAGTCCAGTAGTTGGCATTATATAGTTAGTAGGGTCCTCATCATTAAATACCTGCTGACTCCAGAGAAGACATATTTATTATGTCTTTTTTTGGCTCTAATAATTAATAAAATAAACTATGACACATTGGATAATGGATTATGAAACTTTGTCTAATTGTTTTGTTGCAGTATTTGAACATTATAAAACTTCTGAAAGAAAGAAGTTTATTGTTCATGATCTACAAAATGATTTTGAAGAGTTTATAGAATTTTTACACACTAATAAAGATGAGAAACAATGGCATATATCATTTAATGGCTTAGCCTTTGATGCCCAAGTTACTCAGTATATACTTAATAATTGTGATTTATGGTCTAATATGTCCGGATGTGCAATAGCAGAAGTAATTTATAAATTTGCTCAAGAAACAATTGCTAGACAAAATAAAAAAGAGTGGGGTGTATTTGCTCCCTGGCATTTGCAGATAGGTCAAATTGATTTATTTAAATTACATCACTGGGATAATGTTGCTAAACGTTCTAGTCTTAAATGGATTCAGTTTAGTATGGATTGGCAAAATCTTTTAGATATGCCTATACATCATGAAACTGAAATTAAAACTAAAGAAGAGTTAAATACAATTGTAAAATATTGTATTAATGATGTAGCATCTACTAAAGAAATATTTAACAGATCTAAATCAGAAATTAAATTACGTAAAGAGTTAACATCACAGTATGGTATTAATTTATTTAGTGCCTCAGAACCAAAGATTGCTAAAGAGTTATTTGCCTATTATTTAGGTAAGAAGTTAAACATGCATCCTAGAGAGATTAAAAGCATGAAGACTTATAGAAATACTATTAAGGTTAAAGATCTTATACTTCCTTATATAGAATTTAAGTCTCCCGTGTTTAAAGCTGCTCTTGAAAGATTTAAATGTCTTGAATTAGATGCAATGAATCTTAAAGGTCAATTTAGATATGAACTAGAACATAAAGGTGTACATACAACTTTTGCATTAGGTGGTATTCACGGTGCTAGAAAGAGTGCTGTTTATAAATCTGATGAGGATCATATTATTATGACTTCAGATGTTACTAGTTTTTATCCTAATCTTTGTATTAGAAATCAATGGTCACCAGCTCATTTCCCAAAGAAAGAGTTTTGTGATCAATATGAATGGTTCTTTGATGAAAGAGTTAAAATTCCAAAGTCTAATCCTATGAATTATGTATATAAAATTATACTTAATTCAACATTCGGTTTGAGTAATGAAGAGAATAGTTTCTTTTATGACCCAGAATTATGTATGCGTATAACTTTAAATGGCCAACTAAGCCTAATGATGTTATATGATATGATACTTGATGGGATACCTGAAGCTGTTGGTTTATTACAAAATACGGATGGTGTTGAGATTAGAATCCCAAAAGATAAGAAAGATCTTTATTTAAAGATTTGTAATGAATGGGAAGTTATAACTCAATTAAATCTTGAACATGATACATATCAGAAGATTGTTTTAGGTGATGTTAACAATTACATTGCTGTAAATGAATTTAAAGAAGTTGATATAACTGCATGGAGAAAGATGAAGGAAAAGAATCCTCATTATTTATTTAAAGTAAAAAAATCTAAGTTTCTATATGCTCCTGTTAAATTAAAGGGACGGTTTAATTTCCATGATTTAATGTTGCATAAAAATAAATCTAAACTTGTTATTAAAAAAGCAATATATAACTACTTTGTAAAAGATATTCTTCCTGAAGATTATCTGAAAAAGAATCGTAATATATTAGATTACTGCATTGGAGGTAAATCCAAAGGTAATTGGAAGCAAGTTTCAAGATCTATAATAGATGGTAATTTCTTTGAGAAAGACCTTCAAAAAACAAATAGATATTATATATCTAAATCCGGTGGAGATAGCGTTAAGATAATTAAAGTTAATAAGAATGATAATAGAGAAATTCAATTAGAATCTGGTAAATGGATGCAGACTTTATATAATGAGATAGATATCAAACCTAAGTGGGAAGACTACAAGGTAGATACTGCTTATTATAGTAAAGCAATTGAATCTGAGATAAATAATATATTATCAGTTAGTATTAATCAATTAGAATTATTTTAATGGAAGAAGAAGGATTAATGTTTACAATTATGCATAGGATTTTGCTTATGATTATCATAGGCATTATCCTATATTTAATAACTTAAAATTTTTTAAATAATAAAAATTTATTATCTTTACACTTATAAAGTTTAAATATGACAAGTAAAATAAATGTAGAAAAAAGTTATGTAATTAACGCAGAGCTGCCAAATCACGGCAGTACATATACAGTTATATCACATAAATACGTGATAGATACAACTAAACAAATGCTTGCCAACAGTGGCTTTCTTGTAACAAATGAATATTACAGAGCCAATGGAAAAGGTCAAGTTGCTCAAGGCATATATCATATTAAGAAAATTGGAACAGAACAAGATTCTGAACTAGGTATGATGTTTGCCTGGACAAATTCATATGATAAATCTATAAGATTTCAATGTTCTATAGGAGCTTATGTAATGGCTTGTTCTAACGGAATGATATGTGGAGAACTTAATTATGCAAGAAAGCATACAGGAACTGCAGATCAAGAGATTAGAGCACAAATATCTAGTCAAATAAAAAATGCTCAAAAGGTATTTGATAGAATTAAAGATGATAGAGATAATCTAAAACAAACAAAGTTAGATTTTAAATCTCAAGCTGAATTATTAGGTAGAATGTACTTTAATGAAGATCTCATTAGTCCTAGACAAATGACTACTGTTAAAGATGAGATGGAAAATCCTTCATTTGATTACCAATGTGATCAAGAGAATGCATGGGCTTTCTATAATCATGTAACACATTCTTATAAAAATGTTCACCCTAGATCTTGGTTAAGTGATACTAAAAACTTTCATGATTTTATGGTGGCTAATGTATTAAAAGGTATGGGTATTACCCAACAAGATACTGTTAATACAGAAGCTGAAATTATAACCGAAGATCCAGTCTATGATGGAGCAGGTAATGTAGATTATCCTGAAATTGAAGCTGATGCAGAAATGCAAGAGATGAAGACTGAAGAGATCATTGAGGAAAGGGAAACAGAAGATTTTGACTTTGAAATCTAAGCTTGGAAATAGTTGATATTATATTAAAGCTATTAATAGCTATCCTTTTAATTTATCTTGTAGCAAGTAAAAGAGATAAATACTAAAAACGTGAAAAATAAACGGTAAGGTAAAAGCCGTTAAGTGTTAAAAACAGGAAGGCAAACCAACTCATCAGTTACACGTTCTGGTGAGCCTTCCTTATTTAAATCTATATCTAGTATTCTCAAAGAATTTTAAATGATCAGCTGCATCCATTATCTTTTCATAAAATGCAACTCTATTCATAACACCATTAAATTGATTTCTAACAATAGGAACAGCATTTACACTAAAGTAACCTAATTCTATTTGACCATTGCTACCTTGAATACCATCAAAAGTAAATGTTGGGTAACTTGTATTAACAAAGTCTCCAACATGTTGACCATCTAAATAAAAAGAAGTTGTTTTAGTACTTAGATCATATGTAAATGAAAATAAATACCAGGTCTTAATTTGAAGTTGCGGAAAAACATCTGATGTTGATAAATATGTTACAGGGTTTCCATTAGATAGTACGGGTCTAACTTTATAATATAATGTATCCCTATCTTTATTTATACCAAAGCATCCATTATTTTGTCTTCCTCCAATTCTACCCATAAAAGTTAAAGAATTTTCAAATCCAGGGTAACCCCATCCATTATCAGTAGGATTTGCATTATCTCTAACTATTGCCCAAACAAAGCCACTATGACTTTGAAGATCATTTATATCAGATATTCCACCACTTCTAAATGGAACTCTGATCATAGCACCTGAGTTTAATCCGCCAGTAACACCATCAAATCTAAAGTTACTACCCCATAATGATGTAGTATATGGTGTAGGATTTCCTGATCCGGATGTAAATTTTCTATTTTTAAAGGCTGCCATGGTATCTGTATTAGGTGTTTCAACATAGTTTGATAAACACCCATCCTCCATTTGAGCACCCCAAATATATACACCAGATGTACCATCGCCTGTATAACTTAAAGCTCCTGTTGTAGTGGTTAGCATAATTCTTGTTCGCATAGACCGCACAGAAACATTTAAATTTGATATTTTAATTGAGTAAAATATTCTATACCAACCATTTCCAACATCTTCTACACCTTCATCAAAATTGTGTATATCTGAATAGAGTATAGTGCCATCTATTGGATTAACTGTTAAACCTCCAGATTCAGGCATATTAAAATTATCTATTTTAATACATCTATCAACTAAAGTAGTAGCACTAGGTTTAATATATAATGAATATGTAAGTATTTCAGGAGGTTCAGGACTTATATGTCCAATTAGACCTTCTACATTCATATCATACCTTAAGTACTTAGCACCAGGACCCACATCTTCTTGTAATATTGTTACACCTAAACTAGCATCTGGTGCAATTTCTAAAGCTTTTTGTACAATAGTAGCACCCTTTGGTGTAATATCTTGAGGTATAATATTAGGTCCCCATGTTCCTTGTCTTGCTCCAAGTGCTTCAGAATTTTCAAAAAGTTTAGTTCCAGTAAATAGATTTTTACCATTAAAAGCAATACTATTAGCAGCTTTAGATCTATTAAATGATAAAGGGCTAGAAGGATCAAGTAAGAATACTAAGTCTTCTGTATCTATATTTTTAGTTGGTATCATACTATAAGTTTGTCATATTTTCTAATGAAGTAATATACATTTTACTTCCATCCCATGTTCCTTTCATTAACGTTATTCCTGAGATAACCGGCTGTAAACTATTATTTGTATAGAATGTGCTACCTGTTTGTAAAGAAACAATATGTCCACCTGTATTATCTATTATAAAGATGTAATCTCCAACAGATGCACCCACAATATCTAGTGTAGTAGGTGCTGTAACATTTAAAAGGAAAGTATTATTTCCAACTAAATTTAAACTATAAACTCCAGATATTGATCCTGAAAAAACATTGCTCCATAAACTTGGACCCTGCGGACCTGTTAAACCTATCGGACCTTGAGGGCCAACTGGACCTTGCACTCCCTGAGCACCATTTGATCCTGCTGGACCAATGGCTCCTTGACTTGCTAATAAAGCCCAATTTGTAGTATCAGCTGCTGGATCTGTGGGAGATGGACCAACTCCATTTAATGCAAAGTAAGATGCACCATTATAACCCACTGCATCATTAGCAGAATAAATAGTACCTGATGACCAGGCACCTTGCCATGTTAAACCTGCCGGACCTACAGCACCTTGTGGACCCGCTGGACCAGCTGGACCTTGTGAACCTTGTGCTCCAACACCAGTATCACCCTTTGGTATTACAAAGTTTAATACAGCATTTGAAGAGCTACCACTGTTTGTAACTTCAGCATTAGTTCCTGCAGAACCTGTTGTAGTACTTCCAATACTAATTGAAGCAGCTTGACCATTTTGACCAGATGGACCTTGAGGTCCTAATCCACCTCCACTACCGGATATTTGCGTATTTAACCAAGACACTAAATCTTTAGCTTCCATAACGGCAGCTTCAGCTGGCATCTTATCTCTCTCGCTTAAATGTTTACCAATAGCTATAACATCTTCATTATCTAACGTAGAGACTGTTTTAGCTCTTCGGAATAAACCTAATATGTCTTGTAATAATTGCATAACTTTTATTTTTTCTTCTTTTTACCAATTTTCTTTTTATAAGATGTAGAACCACCGGCTTTCTTTTTACCAAACTTAAATGTAGCACCAGCATTAACATTACCTCCAGTAAGATCATCCGATGATATATGAAATACATTCCCTGATTTATCTTTTACAGCTACTTTTCCAGTAAGATTAGTATGTCTAGCAAAGTTTCCAGTTGTTTTATTTCTCATATTTGGATCTATATTACTTTGAGCTCCACCTTCAATAGTTAAAGTCTTTCTATTATTTTTTCTACCAAAATTTATATCAGCTCCTATTGTTCCTTGTACATTTTTATTAATAAGATTAGATGTACCTTCAGTTTTTTGAAACCCTTCAGCAGGATTTGAAGTACCAGCATTAAATCTTAATGCACCTGTTACAGGCAGTCTTGGATTAGATACTGGCTTATCTTGTGGTTTAGATGTAGGAATTCTATTCATTATCTGAGATACAGTTTGACCACTAATATTTCCAGTAGTATTACTACCTGTATTAATTCCAGAAGGATCAGTTAAGTTTAAAGTAGGTATATTAGTTCTACTTATAGTAGGCTTGTATAATCCTACATTTAAAGGATTATGTTGTGCAAAAGGATTTACTAAATATTGTCCAACTTCAGTTCCAGGTTGAGCTTTTTTCAATTTTTGTTTAGCAAGTTTCATATTTCTTGCTTTTACAGCTTTTTTTCTCTTATTCATAATTTTAAATTTTAATTTGTTTTTGTTCTTAATCCATATTCATGTAATTCAGATGGAGGTAAAAATCTACCATCTTCTGTTTCTACAGCATTTTGATAATATGTAGAATCAAGAGCTATTGCATTTACAGCTTCTTCTAGTTCTGTTTCTGTAAAAAAAGAAACTAAATTAGGTTGTCCTGTTTCAACAATTGTTATACCCTGTCCCCCTCCATTACCAAATGAAAATAAAGAATCAGCACCCTCATTTTCATTTGTTATTAACACCCATCTATTTGGGTTATCTTTATCTAATTTTTTACTCATAGCTCATTTTTTAAACACATCCGGCATCTGTTATTGTATGCCCTGCGGCTATTAAATTATTACGTGCTGTTTCAGCTGCTCCTCCACATGTATATTCTGAATTATTAGCTTGTATTGTCTGCAAATTAACTATAGTTGCATCCACTCTTCTTAAAAACATATCATAAGATGCTACATCTAAAGTTGGTGCAGTGCTAGCATTACCTCCAAATATACCAGTCATTCTATTTGCTATTGTTCCAGCAAAACTTGCAGCCGCATCTAGATTTAATGTTGTAAAATTAGTATTCTGATACATAAAATATCTCCAATCTTGCACTCCACTTAAATCACAAGTTGCACTAAAGGTTACATCAACAATAGAAGATAACCATCCAAAAGCATAAACAGTAGTCATAGAGGATGATATATTATTAAGAGTAACTGAAGTAGTACCTTGATGGTATTTTAAAAAACTATTTAGTGATGTACATGAACTAAAATCCCAATTACTAAGATTTAAAGCTGTATTAAACCTTGTATCATTAAAACAATTAGTAAGTATAGTACAATTTGATATATCCCAATTTGATACATTAGGAGCATTTCCTCCTGGTGATAATGATTGACCAACTCTATAAAATGTATTTTGTAAAGCTGTAGCATTTGTTGGTGCAAAATTAGAATCCCAGTTACTACCAAAGTTATGATTTGTAAATGATAACATTTTACAGTCATAAAAAGCATCTTTCATTGTTGTTACAGAATTACCAGATAAACCATTAAGACCTTTAATCTCTGTTAAGCTTTTAGCTCCATAAAACCAAAAATTTAATGTAGCAACATTACTTGTATCCCATCCTGTAAAGTCTACACTTTGAAGTAAAGATATTCCTCCTGTTTGATAACGCCCAAAATTAGTCATATTAGTAACTGCACTTGTATTACTCCATGTACTAAAATCTACATCTGTTGCAACATTCCACTTAGTATTTTGAAAGAAATTTGCTATAGTAGTAGTCCCAGAAGAGTTAAGAGTCCAATTATCAAGATTAAGACTATTTACAAATGAAGTGTGAAACATACTTTGTATGTTGTTATTTCTAGAAAAGTTAAGATTATCTACTTCAAAATCACAACCATTAGTAGTACTTCCACCTATAAGTCTAAATGTATCATATGAATTAGTAGCATCTCTTACATCCCAACCAGAAACATTTAAATTTTCACAGTTACTCAAACCATAAAAAGTTCTATATGTCATATAAGCTTTTGCAGTATTATCATAAGGAAGTGTCCAGTGACTTAAATCTAATGCTGTAATTGAATCACAATTAACAAACATTTCTCTAAATAAACCACTTTGATTACTATCAACATTAGTTAAATCTGGAGCATCTGTAGCACTATAAATCATATTTCCACATTCATAAAACATTCTATACAAATATTTATATTGTAGAGTGCCCCATTGAATCATTTCTAATAATAAATCTCTATTAGCTGCTACTGAACCACCAAAATTAGGTGCTACAAAACTACCTGTTATTTGAACAATATACTGACCTGCAGTTGCATAAGTATGAGTTTTTGTCTGTGTTGTAATACCACTTTCTGTTTGACCATCACCCCAATCTATATCATAGTTAATAGATGCAGAATGTGTACTGCTATGTTTTATTTCAATAGAATCACCATCAGAAACCACATTCCATTTTGTAACAAGAGCATCAGGATTTATTCCTCCACTACTAGCTGCAAAAAATGATATGGGTTTAGGGAACATTATTGAAAGTCTTGAGTTGGTACAGAAATCAGTTTTAATCCAGATCCGGTATCAACACAAAGAAAAGACAATACATCAACAGATCCTGCAGCAGCAGTTATCGTTGGAACAGTTCCTCCAGGAAATAAATAATCTGCACTAAAAGTTAGTGTAGCATTTCCAGTTAGAGCAGGTTGCATTATTGTTAGCATATATGTTGCACCTTCATTTATATTAGTAGGAGCACCTAAACTATATGCAGCACTAGCTGTTAAAGTTATTTTTTGAACACTCCCATTATCAAAATCTAATGGTATGGCACCACTACCTGGATCAGAAATCTCATACATATTTGTAAAGACTTGTCCAGTAATATCTATATTACCATGGTAACAACCACTTGAATTTATAATTCTTTTACTAGTTGGGTTAAGGTTAGTTAAGTTAGGATTTATAGTATAATTATAATCCGTTCTAAATATAAGGTCATTCCAATGAATGCTAAAAGGAAGGTTTGCACTTACACCATAGGCAAGATTACTAGTAACAGCATATGTTCCTCCAATAAGATCTACTAAAGCATCTACTCCTACATTTTGAATTAGTAATGCACAACCTACAGCTTCTGGATGTAAACTATTAAAATCACTATTTTGAACAGTAACATTAGAATCATCATTTGCATCTAATATACCTCCTACATAATTATAAGATAATCCTGAACAGTTAATTACATCTATATTAAAATTATTAGAATATATACCTAATCCTACACCTGAGCTTGCAATACCATGAAAGTCAACATAATTTCCATCCGTTAGCTTAACTCCAAATGTTCCAGCACCTGTTGAAAAACCTTTACCTCCAAGACCTTTGCAATCAGTAAGTGTTAGACCAATAGGACCATAACCAACAACATCAATAGCTTCTATAGGAGCATCTCCTGTTCCTTGTAAAAGTATACCTGCAGCTTTATTACTGTATCCTGTACACCTTTCTACTTTACCTTCTGTAGCTAAAGGATCAAATGTTATATTTATACCATCACCATTTTCACCTTCACCAACACAATCTTCTAATATAGATGATGTTACTAAACCGGCTATACCAGCTATACTAGTACCTTGACCATAGCAATTACGTAATTCTACATCATTTTCTAATAATATTCCTGCAAGAGTACCAACAGATTTAATAACATTGCTAATTTTTCCATTATTAACAATACCATATCCATCAGAATTTGTAATATTTACAGTATTATTAAAGTTAATTTGTGTATCTGCATTTTGAATTAATACTGGAACTGAAGTATTTGCTGTACCTGTAACTGATTGACCAATTCTTCTAATATCACCATTATACATATTAACTGTAACAGCTACATTATTATCTGTAATTATGTTATCAGTACCTGGATCATCTACAGTGTATACAAAACCATTAAAATTTATATCAACTCTATTTACTAAATTAGCAACTCCCAAACTAGGACCTGTTACATCAGTTTCCATATGTACAGTTTCTCCTGCAGTAGCTGCAGTTAGTGCAGAGTTTAAATCTGCATAATATGTTTTAATACCATTAGTTTGTGCAATAGACCAAGGACCGCATGGGATTATATTGCTAAGAGGAGCTTTAAATGTATCACATCCAGGACCTGGAGTTTCTCTATGCCATAAAAAGTATTCATCAAGACATGTAAAAGTATCTGTAGGATAAGTACAAGGACTTTTTTGTACTAAATCTATTTCATCTACACCTTGAGTTATAGTTATAGATGCATCAGAAGAACTTAATGTTCTAAATTCTAAATCCTCACCTACCTTTTGTTTGAATACTTGAGCACCTGTTCCAACATTAGATGCAGTATTTGCTTCTGCTAAACAATCAATATCAATAAAGTCTCCATTTTCATTGATGGTTAGATTTAATGATAATGATTTAAATCTTCTAAAATTAATAAAACATTTACCAGTTACAGGATCTGTAGTTTTATCTCTAAATACTCCTGCATAAATAGATGGATCAGGAACATTAGTATGTATACAATCACTGGAAGTTAAAAGATCTTGTATCTTAATTAATTTAACATTCTTATAAGGAACTGGTGATGCAATACCTTCTATTTCAGGTGGTTCATTAATACCTAAAACTACTACATCACTTGGCTTAGCATCTTTTACAAATTGCTTCCTTTTAAAAAGACTTAATATGTCAGTTAAAATATTCATTTCTTACCATGATATGTATTAGCAGTTGGGACTGTACCTCCCATATTCATTTTTCTTCTTGGTTTACTACCACATCCGCAATCAGAATTCTTAGCCTTATTTGGCATAGTCATATCTAAATTACCCATTTGGGTCATTCTGCTTAGAAGAGATCCACCATCTCTGTACTTAGGTTTTTTATATGCACTCATAATTCAATTTTCATAAGTTATAGTTAGTATTAAAAGAAAGATTCTAATAATACTTGTATTATATTCTTTATCTGGGCCTATATATTCCCAACCAATAGCAAATCTATCATGGGGAAAATGAAATGCAAATTCTAAATTCATCTTCCTTGACCTCTATATTTCTTTTTATAAAACTTGCTTCCTTTAACTCTAGATGTTTTGCTTTTAGCATGTACACCCTTTCTAGTTTTTTTAACAGTTTTCTCTAAAGATACATTATTACTTCTTGCCATCGTTATTTTTCTTGTTAGTATTTCTAACTTTTTCAATAGATCTACCACCAAAATAAGCACCTATTACTGTTAATAGTGTGATTTCCAGTAAGTTAATCCATTGATCTTCAACTTTAAAATTAATAACTCCAGCATCAATAAATACTAGAATCATAGTACATACAACAAGAAATATTAAAACTAAAGGTCTAACATTTTTAGAAAGCCATGAATCAGAATTCATATCAGCTTCCCATCTTTTGGTAACATTTTCTTGTACAGTAGCTTCGCTATCTAATAATAGTTTTTGCATTGCATTTCTAAGAGTCATCTTCTCTTCTTTAGAAGTAACTACTTCATCAATGATTCTATCAGCTTTACCAAAAAGCCCTGAAAATAATTTACCTATCCATGCTGGTCCTGCCATAATTCTTTTTTTTAACGTCCTGCAGCTTTATCATCTAAACGATAAGCTCTATCTTTCATTCTATTTATTCTATTTAATAACCTTTGACCTTTTTTGTCTTTACCCTCTTTAAATGCTTTGGCTTTTCTTTTATTTACTGAGCCTTCTGTAGCTTTTTTAAAAATTCTATCAGCTCTATCTTTTTGTCTCATTTGTTTTTTAGTGGGTCCTGTGCTCATATCAAACATTTCTTCACCATTTCCCATTTGAGCCATCCTTTCTTTATTGCCGTACATTGCTTTATCATTAAAGTAACCCATTGGATTACCTACATAATTTTCAGGCATAGGTTTTTTCATTCCACCACCATGGCCATATTTAATACCGGCTTCTTTCATTCTTTTTGGCATAATTTCTACTTTTTTTTCTTTTTACTTAGTTTTCTAAGTGTTAATGCAAATCTTGCACGTTGTGCAGTTTTACTATTACCACCTTTTGCTTTTTCACGCAGCCATGAAACTTTAATAGTACCATCCTTCTTTACAGCTCCTGCTCTTTTTGCTGTTGCAGTTAAAGAACCTGGTTTTTTAATAGCTTTTTTAATATCAAGCTTTTTACTTTTTCTTTTTTGGGCTGCCATTCTTATTAAACTTTTTACCTTTTAATGCATCTACTACATCATCCATTTCGTCAGCTGCATTCTTAACTCTTCGTCCAGTTTCTTTTACTCCAGCAATAACTTTTTCATCAACTGTGGTTAAAGACCATAACCATTTCCATCCAGCTAGGGCCCATATACAAAGATTTTGTAAAGACACCGTCCATACAATTTTTAAAATTAATTTTACAATTTTCATAATATTTGATTTACAATATAATATAGTGAAAATAATGGAGAAATACAAAATAAGAAACCCCATTACTGCCACACTATATATTTTTTAGACGCTCGTTTTCTTTTTCTAAGAATTCTACTTTAGCTCTTAATTCAGCTACTTCTGCTGTTAACTCAAGGATCTGATCTCTCATTTTATCTTTTTCATCAGAACTTTCACTTAATAAAGTTTCTAACTTTCTTACTCTATCACGGAGATCATCTCTATACATATTTTGATCAGTTTTTTCATCAGCCTTTTCTTCAGACTTTAATTTCATTCTTGCCTCATAAAACTTCCAGGCTCCTGCTGAGAAGAGTACTGTTACTATAGTGACTATTACTGTTGTTATATTATCCATTGTTCAACTTATTATAGTAGTGATTACATATTCTTTTTAGATTAAAAAAAGCACTAAAGGATATCACAATCCAACCCCAGTGAGTAGGGCATACGAATGTTCCTTTTATATAATACATAATTACAACAACAATGGAGAATAAAAAAACACCTAAAGCTAAAGTCTTTCTTGTTTTAAGAGAGTGATAGCAAACAGAATAGATAGTAGTGAACCCAATAAGTATTGATAAAATCACTAATGTTAGATTTAAACCGTGCTCAGCGGTGTATACAATAGGGAAGAAAACTAACCATATTATACCCTGAGTTATTTCAGTAGGCTCAGAATCATAATATGTCAAAATGTTTTTTATCTTTGAAAGCATGATATGTATATATATAAATTTCTGCAAATAAGTGTAAACACTTAGAATTGCATACACTATAATATACAAAGAATTATAGTTTAAACCAACAAACTTTACATTTTATATGAGTAAACAAACAAAAACACAAAAAAACTCTAAAAATAGAGTTCATTTATTGCTATTACCAGAAGAGCCTATGCTAGGCATTAAAATTATCAATGCACCTTATGCAACAAGCGTTGATGATGTTGGCCGTGTTTACGGTCTAGAAATAGGATTATTCTTTTTTACACTAATCTTTATGAGAATTAGATAAAAAATCTTGTTTCTAATTTATATTTTAACTAAATTAATTATATAAACATACAAGCTATACTAGTCAAAAAAGACATCAAAAAAGTATAGCTTTTTTCGTCTAATATTAAATTTTAAAAACTATGAATGGAAATATCTTCATGCCCAGAGTAAATATTTTGCCTTATGAATATCCACAATTACTAAAATATAAAGATGCTATCAGACACTCCTATTGGATTGACACTGAATATAATTTCACAGAAGATATTTCTGATTTTAAAACAAAGATTACTGATCAAGAAAGAGAAGTAATTAAACGCACAATGTTAGCCATTGCTCAGATAGAAGTAAAGGTTAAAACATTTTGGGGTGATTGTTTTAAGAGAATGCCTATAGCCGAGATTGGTGATGTAGGTATGACCTTTGCAGAATCTGAAGTTAGACACAAAGATGCTTATGCTAGATTGCTAAGAATCTTAGGTTTAGAAAAAGAATTTGAAAGTGTAATTAATGTTCCTGCTATAAAAGGACGTATGGATTATCTTACAAAGTATCTTGATGGTACTAGAAGTAAAGATAATAAAATGTATACCAAGTCTGTACTGTTGTTCTCACTGTTCATTGAGCATGTAAGTCTATTCAGTCAGTTTCTTATTATGATGAGTTTTAACAAGGAAAAGAACCTTTTCAAGGGGATCTCAAACGTTGTTGAAGCTACCAGTAAAGAGGAAGATATACACGGAAACTTTGGTGTTGAGTTAATCAATATCATTAAGAAAGAAAATCCTGAGTGGTTTGATAAAGATTTTGAAGAGTTAGTTTACTCTGCATGCATGAAAGCTTATGCTGCAGAAGTAGATATATTAAACTGGATCTTTGAAAAAGGTGAGTTAGAATTTCTAACAAAAGAAACAATAACTAACTTTATTGCAAATAGATTCAATAATTCTTTAAGTAAGATTGGTATGGACAAAATGTTTCATGTTGATCAAGATCTCTTAGAAAACACACGTTGGTTTGATGTAGAATGCACTGCTACTAAAGAAGGTGATTTCTTCTACAAAAAACAAATTGATTATAACAAAAAAAGTAAGAGTATAACACATGCAGATTTATTCTAATATGAAATACCCTAAATATTATTGGCTCAATGAAGAGTCCCGCCTCTTTCTCTCAAGAGGATATATCAGTGAAACACCTGAACAAAGAATAAAAGACATAGCAATTACAGCCCAGAAATACTTAGGTATTGATGGGTTTGCTGAGAAGTTTGAAGACTATATGGCCCGTGGCTTTTATAGTCTTTCAACTCCGGTCTGGATTAACTTTGGTAAACAGAAAGGTTTACCTATTAGTTGCTATGGATCTAACGTAGATGATTCATTAGATAGCATATTAAACGCAGGACGTGAGATTGGTATGATGTCAAAGTACGGAGGAGGAACAAGTGCTTACTTAGGTAACCTTAGATCTCGCGGTACAAAGATATCAACAGGAGGTCATGCTGATGGCCCCGTGCATTACGCAAAAATTTATGATACAGTTGTAGATGTTTGTAAACAATCAGAAGCCAGGCGTGGAGCTTGTGCTGTTTGGTTACCTGTGGAACATGCAGATATAATGGAGTTTTTAGATATTGGAACAGAAGGTAATCCTATCCAAAACTTACAATATGGTGTAACAGCTACTGACTCCTGGATGCAGGACATGGAAGCTGGGGATGAAGACAAGCGTAAAGTTTGGGCCAAGATTCTTCAAAGACGTTCTGAGTTTGGATTCCCTTACGTCATGTTTAAGGACAATTCAAATAATAACTCTCCTTATAAAGAATTAGGTATGGAGATTACTGCATCTAATCTATGTTCAGAGATTCAGCTGCCAACTGATAGCTACAATTCTTTTGTATGTTGTCTTGGTTCATTGAACCTGCTGCATTGGGATGAGATCGAAAGATGTGATGCAATAGAAACATACGTTATGTTCTTGAATGCCGTGATGGATGAGTTTATTACCAAAGCTCGTACTCTACCCGGAATGAAAAGAGCGTATAACTTTGCAAAGGAACATAGAGCTATTGGCTTAGGTGTACTCGGATATCATTCGTTATTCCAATCTAAGCTGATTGAATTTGAATCTTTGCAAGCTAAGAGTCTTAATGAGCATATGTTTAAACTGATAAAGACTAAAGCGGAGGCAGCCTCTGAATGGTTGCATGATAACTTCGGTTATAAGTCTATACGTAAAGGTTATGCTAATACAACTCTATTAGCAATAGCTCCAACTAAATCTAGTTCTTTTATACACGGTGCTGTAAGCATGGGTATAGAACCTATAAAGTCTAATTACTTTATAAAGGATTTGGCTAAGAGTAAAACTATATATCAGAATCCTTTCTTAAAGGAGGAGTTGAAAAAGTATGGTTTAGATACCCCAGAAACCTGGGATAGTATCTTAAAGAAGGATGGATCAGTTCAACATCTTGACTTCCCTACTAAAGCTGTATTTAAGTCTTTTGTTGAGATCACTCCAAAAGAACTTGTACTTCAAGCAGCTCAAAGACAGAAATACATTGATCAAGCACAAAGTTTAAACTTAATGATTGATCCTAGTATACCCGCAAGAGATATAAACCAACTATATCTATATGCTTGGAAAGAAGGTGTTAAAACATTGTACTATCAATTTAGTCAAAGTTCAGCACAATCCTTTTCAAGAAACATTCTTGAATGTGCATCTTGTGAGGGTTAAAGTCTGGCTTGTTACACCAGACTGAAAGCAGGGTGAGGGAGTGTAAAGCCTAGAGGGTTAAAGCCCCAACCTCATTCTGTTTTTTTGGTTCATTAGCTCAATCGGATAGAGCAACAGCCTTCTAAGCTGTAGGTTCTAGGTTCAAGTC
>CEPN01000010.1_pt1 | contig 25274 bp, 22 predicted proteins | sample 530391 | NCBI WGS metagenome assembly CEPN01 (sample SAMEA2620027, study PRJEB7988) | marine metagenome | isolation source: saline water (ENVO:00002010), including
AACAGGCTAAGTGCGACTGAACCAAAGCCAAATAGACTAAGTATAACAAATGATTCGAGTCTTTAGACGAAGAATCCGATGAACTTGTTCATCGTTTAGGAGATTTAATAAATGTGGTTAGGCGATGAACAGTTTTCGCATCATTGCGAGAACTTGGAACTAATTCCTTCTGTCGATATTCCTTTGCACGATCCTGATGCTTTAGAGTTAAATCCTACTCTTGAATGGATGTTTGACAAAAGGCGTATTCTGGATATACAGAACATGAAATGGTTTCCGCATGGAAAACTTACTCCTGACTTTTTACCTTGCTTTTCAAAGCCTTTGCAGAACATATGGGGCATGGGCATAAACACTTCACATTGTGTGGACAAAGAAGATTATCTAAAAAACTACTACCCAGCACACATTTGTATGGAAGTGTTAACAGGTGAACACAGTACATTTGATATTGCTCTGGATAAAACAAAGGTATTGGATTGGAGATGCACAGTTGGATATTCAATGGGCGATGGTAGATTTTCGCATTGGCAAAGCATACCAATACATGAATCACCCAATGAAGTTGCAACATTCAACAGAAGAAGATTCATTCTAGAATTTGTAGATAATCATCTGCAAGAGTATACAGGCATGTTGAATTTTGAATTTATAGGAGACAAGTGCATAGAAGTACATCCTCGTTGTAACACAGAAATGATGTGTGCGTGGGGACCACAGTATATCAAACAGGTTAAATACTTTTATGAACTGGGCACCTGGCATGCTATCAAAGACTTCAAAGAAGGTTGTACTGTTCCTGTTTGGGGTAAACTAAACAAAAAATACAAAATGAAATTGGCAGATAGAGTCAAGTTTTCGGTTGCAGATGGCGTAAATTTCGTGTACTATGATATCGACAACATAGAAGATTCTAATCCTCCAGGAGGTCAACGACTTGCCTTTGTGGCAGGCAATGATTATGAAAAATGTAGAGAACATGCACAAAAACTTAGTGATTACTTCAATGGATGAACAGATCCGTTCTTGGATCACTAAATTTGTAAGCAGACCAAATCCATTACTGAACAACTTTCCTCCATGTCCTTTTGCAAAAAAGGCTCTGTTAGATGAACGAGTAAGCATACAAAAATTTACCAATTGGGACGAACTCAGTCATGTGGCGGCAGATTGGGACGACAGTTTAGATGTTGCCATATGGTGGTTCTATGACAAACCATTGGAAACCATGTTGAAGACCAAACTGCAATTCAATGATGTGTGGCAACCACATGACATGTGGCTGTTGATGGATCATCCAGATCATTATGAATTGGTAAGTGGTGTTGAAATGAATTTTGGTATTGCTGGTTTGTTGCTGTTACAGAGATATAGTGCTTTGGTTGATGCAAGTAAAACACTTGAACGACAGGGTTATTATAACAGTTGGAGTGATGACGATAGAGCGTTTGTGCATAGACGCAACAGATTATAAGCTCACAGATTTTTTACCAGACGCGGCCTGCCTAGCATTTTGTTCCATTTCTAATTTATTAGTAAATCTATCAATCATGATTTGTATATCATGAGGCTCCATGGCCAATAGATCGTGATAAGAAAATGCACCCTGTGTGAACAACACAGAATCCATTAAACTTGCAATCAAATCATCTTTTTCAGCATCCATTTTTTCCTGCGCCGCCCTGACCTGCTGGTAGTCACTTTGTGCGACGCTCATGCGAAAAAATGTGATTGATCCACTATCAGTGGTTGTTCAAATGGTGTGCCACATTTTGCACATTCACCATTGACTACCACTTTCATTACAATGGACTGTACTTCTAACAATTTTTCCATTATGGTGTTGTAAGTAACAACATCAATATTACTAATCCATTCAGCAATATGTTCAGGTTCTTCTACTCTGGTTTTGTCTGGCAGTTCTACAATGTAAACACATCTTGCAATAATATCTGAGTTACTATCTGCAATGGCTTTCATGCTTTCTTGAAATGATGTGATTTGTTCCTGACTGCCTTCAAAATTTGAAAGTGTGTCATTGATTTTTATTTGTTCTACTGCCTGCATTTGTAATTTTGTTGTAGATTGCAAATCTATGGGCTTGAGATAAATTGTTAAGCCATTATGATCAACTGTGTATGTATCATCGAGCATAGGAATCTGTGCAAGTACAGGATCAATTTCTTTTATGTATTCTTGTTCATGGTTACATTCTTTATTTTTGCATTTCACAGGCACTTGAAGATCATTGCCGTATGTGGCTCTACGTATTGCCATGAGTACAACATCAACATCATTGTAAGGCATTTCTCTAGGATCTTTGATGCGTGGACAACAACTTTCTAATACTCTGTATGTGGCTTCGCCATTGAATAGTGCATCAGGAACTTTCAATGCAATTTCATCTGCACTAGTCATTGCTCGCACACCAATTTCGCCATCATCTGTCAGATCTGGCCTTTGTTTATAGAAATTTCCTTTGCTGGGCAATCTAACAAAAACATTCTCTTGTCGCATATGCGACATTAATGGGTTATTCGACATGATTTTCCTCTAATAAATACATTGTGTATCTTCGGTTATACACAGTTATTTATATAGGTGTTTAATGGCAACAATTACTATAAACGGCGAAAGCGTAAACATTCCTGACTTTGCAATGGAGGCCACTCTGCAGAGAGTAGCCACTGCGACCGGTATGTCACAGGGCATATTAACTTCAATCATGCGTGGTAACAAAATATCTGCCGCAGGTTTGAAGAACATGGAGAAACATCTTACTGTAATTAAACAAGATACCAAGACAAACAATAACGATACCAAAAGAGGAAACAAAGACGCAAAAGAGGCCGCGGCTAAGGCCGCCGCTCAACGAAAACAAGCAATGGATAATATGAGTCAGAATCTTAAACAAGGATTCAATGCTCTAGCAAAAGGTAATACATCATTGCAAGGCACATTAGGCCCTATGATTCAAGGGGTAACAGCAGGTGCAGAAGGATTTGCTAAAATGATTCCTAAAGTGGGAAAATATGCCGAAGGCGCCATCGGTGCTTTAACAAAAGCTACTACGGCAACAGTAGGATTTGCACTAGGTGTTACAGATGAATTTGCGGCTCAAGCCAAAGCAATGACTCAGATAACAGGTGGTGGATTGTATGATAACATGTTATCACTTAGAACATCGGCCGGTGAAGCTGGATTATACCTTAAGGATCTTACCAATGCATTAGAACAAAGCAGTAGAAGTGTTGCAACGTTGGGTAGTGATGTTGATGATGGAATGAGAAATTTTACTAAGTTGAGTAAAGAATTTGCCTTAGGTACAAAACAATATGGTGATTTTGGTTTCAGCGTTGCAGAATTAAATTCAGTGATGTTGCAAGAAATTGAAATCATGCAAAGAATGGGATTGAGTCAAGAAGAAGTTACCAGGCGTTTGAGAGATACCAGTGGCGGATTACAAATGATGCTGTATGAAACCACAGCAATGGCACAGCTCACAGGTTCTGACAGAAGAGAAATGATTAGAGCTAGAATGGCTGAAAGAACTGATGCTCTAGGCGGTTTATATAGGGCAGGTTTATCAAAAGAAGAACAAACACGATTAGACAATTCGGCAAATGTTGTACAGGCTATGCTAGGTGATGAATTAGGTCCACAATTAACAAAAATAGCAAATTTTGCCATGCAGAGTGGTATGGGCATGGAGGCGGCACTAGAACTGCAAGGCGGTCAAGGAATGACGGCGGCTAATGCATTCCTTCAAAGTAATGCTGGAGTTGGATTGGCAGATATCATGAGGGCATACATAGCCGGTGATGTAGGTGCTATAGCAGGCATGGGAGATCAATTACAAGGGATAATGGGTAATCAAGCTGGTATACGAAGTCTATCTGCAATAGCAATGGCAGACGGAGGTGCCTCTGGACAAGGTGCTACTACTGTGCTTAATTCAATAATGCAATTAAATCAATCAATGCAAAGGTTACGTAATCAAGATTTGGATAACTTACAACTAGACGCACAGCCTGGCGGTCAGGCTGAACAGCTTGGTACCAAAGATAGAAATATACAAACATTAACGAGTCAGTTGTTAACTAAACTGATCAACACAGAAGTGCCTGGTATAGGAGTCAAACCAGGTGATACTACTGAAATGGCCGCCTTTGTAAATTCATTTATTGATTCTACCAGAGGAACTTTAGGACTAGATGGAGATTTAGGTGAAGGTTACGATGCCGCACAGGTTGTTGCCGCCATGGCTCTGTTTAGTGCTCAACAGATGGCTTCATCTCAGATGAATGCTGATCCTGGTAGTGGCGGTGGTGGAAGTATTGATTACTTTGCAGAGGTTGATAAGAAAGGCAATAAACCTGGAACTAATAAACCTGGCTTCTTCAAAAAAAGTGCTAAAGCAGTCATGGGGGGATTAAAAACTGCAGGAGGATTATTATTCTCTTTCGTAGGCGGTAGAATGTTATTGAGTGCCGCCGGAGCAGGTATTGGTGCCATAGCGGCATCTTCCATGGCACCTTTTATAGCCGCGGCAGTAGGAGTTGCGGCTCTTGCCGGAGGAGCATATCTTGGATATAAAGCTCTTACCGGTGATGAAACAGGACCTGAAAAACAAGAAATTATTCAAGCAAACAATCAAGCCCTTACATCAATTAATTCTATTAAACGAACCAATTTAGGCAGTATTATGGAAGGCTTTGATCCATCAAATGGGCAGGCAGATTTAATGGTTAGACTAGGTGTGATTATGGAAAAATCAGGAAAAGAAAGTGTATTGGCTTTAAAAGAGATTCAAAATAATACCTTCTTTGCAAATGGATTGAAAAGACAACAACTTGATGAAGATAAAAAGTTCTATGTGGAAATGACATCACAATCTTAATAGGTTGACAGGTTACCATAAATAACATACAATAGAACGATACAGATACGGAAAATTATATGAGTTGGAAAAAACATTTTACAGTATATCAAGGCGGTGGTGGAAGAAGCGACAAAGCATCTCCTAGTGCCAACAGATGGCAAAGTTATCTGCCTGAGTTATACAGTGGTCATCCAAATCGTGTCGAACGTTACATGCAATATGACGCAATGGACATGGACAGCGAAATAAATGCGGCCTTGGACACAATCAGTGAATTCAGCACACAGGTCACAGATGACGACAATCTACCATTTGAAATCAATTACAAAGACGATAGCACAGAGAGTGAAGTAGAAGTACTTAACACAGCTCTGCGTCAATGGTGTAACATCAATGAATTTGATAGACGTTTGTTTAGAATATTCAGAAACACCATCAAGTACGGAGATCAAATCTTTATACGTGATCCAGAAACTTACAAACTTATATGGGCCAATCCAGTTGACGTATCCAAAGTTATTTTGAATGACAGCAAAGGCAAAGAACCAGAGCAGTACATTCTTAAAAACATTGATTTGAATCTACAAACACTTGTAGCAACAGAAATTAAACAACACAAAGACAGCTACAACACCATAGACAATCTAGCCAAAGGTGGTAATCAACCTGGCATGACTGGACCTGGTGGTGTGTTTCAAAACAATTCAGGACAGATACAAGAGTTTGCCGTTGATGCCGAACATATTGTGCATGTTGCATTAAGCGAAGGAATGGACACAAACTATCCATTTGGTAACAGTATACTGGATCCTATCTTTAAAACATACAAGCAAAAAGAACTGCTTGAAGATTCTATTATTATATACAGAGTACAAAGAGCTCCAGAACGCAGAGTGTTTTATGTAGACGTTGGCGACATGCCAACACACAAAGCAATCAGTTTTGTTGAGCGAGTTAAAAACGAAATTCATCAAAGACGTATTCCTTCTAAAACAGGTGGTGGTGCTAACATTATGGATAGCAGTTATAATCCATTATCCATCATGGAAGACTACTTCTTTGCACAAACTGCCGAAGGTAGAGGTTCCAAAGTTGAAGTGTTGCCAGGTGGTGAAAACCTAGGTCAAATTGATGACTTGAAATACTTCACAAACAAAATGCTGAGAGCATTGCGTGTGCCCAGCAGTTATCTACCAACAGGACCAGATGATGGAACTTCCTCATACAATGATGGCAGAGTTGGCACAGCATTTATTCAAGAATACAGATTCAATAGGTACTGTTTACGATTACAAAACATCATGCAGGATGTGTTTGACAAAGAATTTAAAATGTACTGTAAACACAAAGGCATTGAAGTACCAGCACAAACATTCGAAGTGCGTTTCTTAGAACCACAGAGCTTCAGTGATTATAGAAGCATTGAACTAGATACACAACGTTCTGGATTGTTTAACAATCTTGAAGGTGTTCCTTATCTAAGTAGACGTTTTATACTCAGCAAGTATCTTGGACTCAATGAAGACGAGATCATTGAGAACGAAAGAATGTGGAAAGAAGAAATGGGTACTATTGATGAGTTGGGTGGAAACAGCAATACAAGTGGCGGATTAAGTGCAGTTGGTATGCGACCAGAAGAGATCAACACAGACACAGCCGTGGATATTGCCCCAGATGCCGAACTTGACGACACAACAGGAGAAGGTTCACCACTAGGTGGCGACGAAAACCAAGGTTCTGACGCCGATTCTCCAACATAGTAAGACGTCTAGGCATATATAGTACAACAGGAATTAAAACATGCGTTTAGTAGAGTTCAAAGACAGTTCAAGAGATGAATTCAGTAAAATTGATATTGATCAAGCTAGACGCCCTAGGCTTACACTAAGGCATCTCAATAAATTAAAAAGTTTTAATGCAAGTAAAAAGATAGAAGAACTTGAACGCATTAAACTATACAAGCAGATTTACGGCACAAGATTTCAAGGCGAATCTACTTAACAATCCAGGCATTCATGGCAACGAATAGGCATATTCTGTCAAAAAGACGGTTTTGACAGGTGTTTACCAAGACGTATTACCAAGACGTCTTAAATAAGAACGTAATAACTCTACTAACGGGAGATTTATAATGAGTCGAGAAAAACTAGAAAAAGCTCTGGAACACCTCATTAATGAGGACAAAGAGCAGGCAGAAGAGCTTCTGCATGAATATTATGTCGGACTCGCCCGTCAAGTATGGTCAGACCTTGTTGAATCGGATGAGATTGAAGAAGAAAAAATCGTAGACGAAGCTAACGAGGAAGAACTCGATGAAGACTTCGGTAGTGAAGACGACGAAGCTGACTTCCTTGACGATGTCGAAACAGACAAACAAGAAATTGAAGCTGAAGAATACTTTGGCGAAGACGGCGAAGAAGAAGGCGAAGCTGAAATGGGCGACGAAGAAGCACCATCAGGCGATGCTGAAAAGGCCGAAGATGCTATTATGAACGTAGAAGACGCTCTAGCAGAACTAAAGGCAACATTTGCAGAAATCATGGGCGACGAAGCCGGTGACGAAGCTGAAGGCGATATGGACATGGAAATGCCAGAAATGCCTGAAGAAAGTGTAGAAGAGCCTGTTGCAGAAAAAACTGAAGAAACAGATGAAGCTGTGGAAGAAGCAAAAGACGAAACAGTTGAAGAAGATGAATCAGTTGAAGAAGCAAAAAGCGAAGATCTAGACGAAGAGCTACGTGAATATACAGAAAAGAAAAGTGCGGACAATGCCGATCATGCTGATAACAAAGCTAGTCCTGTAGGACCTGGCGATGATATGGGCGGTGAAGCTGTAGATATGTCCAAGGGTGGCGACGAAAAAGGCCGACCTGCACCAAAGGCACAAGACATTGGTGGCACTACACAAGATGCGAAATTGAGTTCAGCACCTAAACCAAAGATGACTGAAACAAAAAGAGCAAAGAAGTAAGAGATGATGCAAACTTTAATTGAAAAGATGTCACCATCACAGGCGGCTCTCGTTGCTGAAAGAGACGACGAGGGCAAAGACCTGTATATGAAGGGCATATTCATACAAGGTGAAAAGCAGAATCATAACGGAAGAGTTTATCCACTTAATGAGATTAATAAAGCAGTTAAAACTCTGCAAGAAAAAATTGAAGGTGGATTTAGTGTTCTAGGCGAAGCCGATCATCCAGATGATCTAAACATTAACTTGGATAGAGTCAGTCATGTGATTGAAAATATTCAAATGAATGGATCAGATGGAATTGGCAAGCTAAAATTATTACCAACTCCGATGGGTAACATATGTACTACCCTGATAGAGAGTGGTGTAAAACTAGGCGTATCTAGTCGAGGTAGCGGTAACGTTACAGAGAGCGGTCATGTTAGCGACTTTGAAATAGTCACAGTCGATATCGTTGCCAATCCGAGTGCTCCAGAGGCGTATCCAGATCCCATTTACGAACAGCTAATGAACCATGGTCGTAAGGGAAATGTGCTTATGGATGTTGCTAGAGCTACTGAACACGACAAGAAAGCCCAAAAGTATCTCAAGGAAGAGATCCTACGGTTCATTAACGACCTTGGATATAGGAGATAATAATGGCTCTTACAGCGATTGAAGAACTTCTAGGCTCCGAGGTGCTTTCCGAAGAAGTTAGAACTAGCATTAGTGAAGCATTTGATAAAAAGCTCGAAGAAGCACGTAAAGATATTACGAGTGAACTAAGAGAAGAATTTGCACAGCGATATGATCATGATAAATCACAGATCATTGAAGCCGCGGATAAAATGCTACGTGATGTTGTAGTCAAAGAACTCACAGAGTTCAATGAAGACAAGAAAAAAGTAGCAGAAGAACGTGTAACGTACAAAAAAGCGATTGCCGAACATGCTGAAGTTCTTAACAAATTCATCATGGAAACTCTCAGTAAGGAAATTTCCGAATTGAGAGCCGATCGACAAGCTGGCGAAGATAAAATTTCTAAGCTAGAAGGCTTTGCGATCGAGCAACTCACTAAGGAGTTAAATGAATTTCATGAAGACAAGCGTTCACTAGTTGAACAAAAAGTCAAAATGATTAAAGAAGGAAAGAAAGTAATCGAAGAAGCCAGAAGCAAGTTTGTTAAACAAGCATCTGAAAAAGTGCATGGCATCGTATCAGAAGGTTTTGTCAAGGAATTGGCAACACTGAAGGAAGATATTAAGTCAGCACGTGAAAATGAATTCGGACGTAAAATATTCGAAACATTTGCAGGTGAGTTTATGACAAGTTACCTAGCAGAAGGCACTGAGGTTAAAAAACTTTCTAAAACTATTGAGGAAATGTCGGGACTGTTGAAAGAAGCTGAAGATAAGCTGAATGAAAAAGACGTTATGATAGCAGAAGGCAAGAAGGCTGTTAAAGTAATGGAACAATCAACAGAAAGAAAACAAATCCTTGACGAGCTAATGGCTCCGTTGGCAAAAGACAAGCGTGAAATCATGTCAGACCTTCTAGAAGGTACACAAACTGATAGATTGCAACGCCAGTTTAAAAAGTATCTACCTAGCGTAATTAAGGAAGATGCTAAACCAACTGACAAAAACATACTTAATGAAACTCAGAAGACTGAGTTTACAGGTAACAAGGCCCAAAGTGATGCTGGAAACAGCGGAACACAGGCTGAAATTATCAACCTTCGCAAACTAGCGGGTATCCGCAATTAATTAGGAGTAGATCCAATGAACCTTACAGAAAATTGGAATGAAACCAAAACAGCACTGGTTGATGGTCTTGAAGGTAACAAAAAAGTTGTTATGGAGCAAGTCCTTGAAAATGCAAAAACGTATTTGACAGAGACTGCCGCCGCTGGCACTACTATGGCCGGTAATATTGCAACTTTGAATAAAGTTATCCTACCAGTCATCAGACGTGTTATGCCAACAGTTATCGCTAACGAGCTGGTTGGTGTTCAGCCTATGACAGGCCCAGTCGGACAGATCCACACACTCAGAGTAAGATATGCTGAAACTTTTGACTCAGCTACTGCTGGTGATGAGGCTCTAAGTCCATTCTCAATTGCTACTGGATATTCTGGTAATGCAACATCTAACACAGCAGACACAACTTCAACTCTTGAAGCTACTGCTGGTAAAAAGTTAAGCATCCAGATCCTCAAGCAAACAGTCGAAGCAAAAACCAGAAAGCTATCAGCTCGCTGGACTTTTGAAGCGGCTCAAGACGCAAACTCAATGCATGGCATTGACGTCGAAGCAGAAGTAATGGCGGCACTAGCACAAGAAATTACTGCTGAAATCGACCAAGAAATCCTTGCTTCACTTAGAAGCTTGGCAGGCACACCATCATTAACATATAACCAGGCCGGTGTATCAGGTACTGCAACATTTGTTGGTGACGAACATGCCGCATTTGCTGTTCTAGTAAATAGAGCCGCAAATCTAATCGCCGCAAGAACAAGAAGAGGCGCAGGTAACTACTTGGTAGTATCACCAGCAATGCTTACTGTTCTTCAGTCAGCTACAACTTCAGCATTCGCAAGAACAACTGAAGGACCTTTTGAAGCACCAACTAACACTAAATTTGTTGGTACATTGAATGGTACAATGAGAGTGTACGCAGACCAGTATGCATCAGATTCAACTGTTGCATTGGTAGGCTACAAAGGCTCAGGCGAAATGGACGCACCAGCGTACTACTGCCCATACATTCCATTGATGAGCAGTGGTGTTGTTATGGATCCATCAACATTCGAACCAGTAGTTTCATTTATGACACGATATGGTTACACTGAATTGTCCAACCAAGCTTCATCGCTCGGTAATGCGGCAGACTATGTTGAAGGCATCACAATCAACAGCGGTAACCTTAGCTTTACATAAGTTTTGGTTTTACCAGAATTACAAAATGGGTCACTTCGGTGGCCCATTTTTTTTGAAAAAAGATGCAAAAAAAGGTTGACTTCTGGTATAAGAAGTACTATATTAATAACTATAGCAAGACGACGGTCTTACTAGAGTAGTGCAAGGAAACGTGTCTGACCAAGAGGCATAACTTGATTGCTTAGGCGTGGTAGCCAGGTTCGAAGTTTAGCGACCAAGAATCACATCGCCCTCCCGGGCGGAAGTAAGTTCCAGGGGATTTTGAGAATGGTATCTCGGTCGACCTGGTTGGAGGTGAAACCCAAGTCCTCCCTACTCACTAATAACTCCTTTTTTTAGTTTGCGAAGGCGCCTTTGGCGTCTTCCTTTTTGACTAAATAGTCTAGTAGGAGAATGCAATGCCAAGTTTCAGAAAAACAGCTTCAGGTAGTGGAGCAACAATTACAGTAGTTGAAGACACAACAGATTCAACTGCGTCTACAGGTGCTTTACAACTCAAAGGCGGAGTTCTAGTAGAGAAAGCATTATACGTTAAAGGTAATATCACAGCAGATGGCGGTACACTTAGTTTAGGTGATGCTGACACAGACACACTTAATCTTGCCGCGGACATAGGTTCTAACATTAGACCAAATGGTGATAACACATATTCATTAGGAACAACTGGTGCAACTTGGAGCAAAGCATGGTTAAAAAGTGCAGACCTAGGCACAGGCAAAATAGAAAACTTAGGCGATCCTACTAATGCTCAAGATGCCGCTACAAAATCTTATGTTGATACTGCGGCCGGTGGTGCAATTCTTAATATAGTTGATGGTGCTTCAAACACACAGGCTGTAAATTTAGGTGCTGATACTCTTACATTTAATGGAACTACCAACGAAGTTGAAGTTGTTGTAGGTGCAACAGATACAGTAACAGTTGGTTTACCAGCTGATGTTACAGTAACAACTTCTGTAATGACACCAACATACAAGATCAGCGGAAGTGGTGCAAATGACAGTCATATCACAAGTGCTGGAGCAACCATAGCCTCTACAGCATTAACTGTGCTAGATACATTTGCTATAGCAAATTTTAGAGCCAGTGAATATTTTATTGCAATCACACAAGGCTCTGCTTTTCAAAGCAGTAAAGTTATGGTAGGCCATGATGGTACAAATGCTTATATTACACAATACGGCACACTAGTAAGTGGATCTACTCTAGGCACGTTTACTGCGGCAGTAAATGGAGCAAACGTAGAACTTAAGGTCACAATGGGTTCAGCCACCAGTGCATCTTTGAAAGTTATACGCCAGACAGTAAACGTATAAATACTTGCACAATAAGAGAGTGTAGGTATGGCAATTAAAATAGATCACCAGCAAAATCTGTTAAAAACTCAAACCAATGAATTGAAACTAGATATCACCGGTTCGCTGACTTTACCGTCAGGTGCAACTTCGGATAGATCAGGATCACCTAACACAGGTGATATAAGATTCAATACAACTACAACTAGATTTGAAGGCTATACTGGTAGTGCATGGAAAACATTTACTACCATTATGCAGGATATTGACAAAGATACGTATGTCACTGTTGAAGATAGTGATGGCACAGATAACGATCAAATTGATTTTTTTACTGCTGGATCACAACGTATGGTTATCCATTCAGATGGTAACATAGGTATAAATCAGGCCGCTCCTACAAAACTGTTAGATGTTGGCGGATCTTTTAAAGCAACAGGTGATGCAACACTAGATTCTACTTTGCTGGTAGGTGGTATTGCAGATTTTGATGCAAGAGTTGATATCAATGATGGTACCACAAGTTCTAGTACTTCTACAGGTGCATTGGTTGTATCAGGTGGTGCTGGTATTGGCGGTGCATTAAACGTTGGTGGAGACATGAACGTTGGTGGAACAGTTACTATGACAGGAAACTTTCAAGTAAGTGGTACACAAACAACACTTGTCAGTACATCAATTAACCAAGCACTCATTAAATTAGGCGAAGGCACTACAACACAATCAGTTGACCAAGGGTTTATTGTTACTCGAGGCGATGGCGTATCTACAAACACAAATAACGTGGGTGCCATATATGACGAAAGCGAAGATGAAGTTGCTTTTATTTCATGTCCTACAGAAGATGGACAAACTTCTGGTAATGTAAACATTGTAGATTATATCAAAGTACACCTAGGTGAATTAGAAGCAGAAGATAATTTAACTGTCAAAGGTATTACATCACTCACTGGTAATTTAACATCACAGGGTACAGCAACATTCACTGAAATGACAGTAGGTGATCTAAACAATCAAAAATTTATTATTGCTGGAGCCAGTGGTAGGCTTACAACTGACAACGCAATATTGTTTGATGGTACCAATGTAAAGTTTGATACAAATGGTGCTTTACAAATACCAGGCGGAAGTACTGCACAAAGACCAGGAACACCAACTGTTGGTATGATACGTTACAATACCAATGATTTAGAATTTGAAGGTTACATAGGCGGTGCATGGAATAGACTTTCTGCCACTAATTTCTTAGAACTAACAGATACACCTGCATCATTTGATCCTGGTAAGTTTTTACGAGTAAACGCAGGTGGTACAGAAATTGAATTTGTGGATTCAGCCGCTGACGTTGTAGATGACCTATCTCCACAGCTAGGTGGTAACCTAGACATGAACGGCAAAGATATTACTGGTAAAGGTAATATCAACATTAACAGTGATGATGACACTAATGCAGTTGGCCCTAGCATTACACTTGATAGACAGAGTGCAACACCAAGCGGAGGAGACGGAATTGGTGTTATTAAATTTGATGCTTACAATAGTGCAGGCACTCCTGCTACAAAAACCTATGCACAAATATATGGATACCTAAGAGATATAACAGCAACCAATGAAGATGGTGCAATTAGAATAAGTGTACTGAAAGATAGTGTAAACACAATCGTTGCTGAGTTTGACAGAGAAGGTGTACGCATTGGTAAAGATGCAGACCTTATATTTGAAGGTTCCACAGACGACGGAAATGAAACAAAACTTACAGCCACAGATCCTGGTCAAGACAATACTATAACTTTACCAGATGCATCTGGTACTGTAATGTTAAATGTTGTTGAAGATACAACACCACAACTTGGAGGTGCATTAGATTTAAATGACAAAGATATCACAATAGCAACCAATGGTCAAAGTGATATTGGTACAGGATCTAATCAAATTGGCACACTTTATGCACAAAATATTGGTAGCCAAGCCAATCAAGTTGGCACAGTCTTTACTAACAACATCACAATGCACAATGCATATCACAGTCATGCCAGTACAGCAACCAGTTCATCCACAGCAGAATTTAATGTAGATCAATGGCCCATAGCAACATATAGAAGTGCAAAATATTTTATATCATGTGAAAACACCACAAGTTCAATATATCAAATCACACAGATACTGGTATTGCATGACGGATCAAATGTATACATGACAACTTATGGTTCATTGTTGAGTGGTGCAAATCAGTTTACAATTTCAGCAGATATTAATGGTGGTAATGTAAGATTAAGACTTACTCCTGCCAACACTAATAATATGAATTACAGATTCATTGCTGAGAAACACTTAATCTAAAATAGGTAAATAATAACAATATACAATAGTGTAGCCTTAACCGTGGAGAGGGAAGCGATATGGCAACTTTTCAACATAATTTTAAGGTCAAGAACGGCCTTACAGTAGAAAACTCAGCTGGTAACGATAGCGAAATTGTACTCAAAGATGCATCAGCTACCGCACTAGTAATTAAAGAAGGCAGTACAGCCTTTCTTACATTTGACACAAGTAATGGTGCAGAAAAAATTGCGTTCAACAAATCAGTTGACTTTGGTGGACAAACCATTACAAACTTACCAACAGCATTTACAATCAGTGATGGTTCTAATTCATCTGCCATAGCAGGTGGTGGTACACTCACAGTACAAGGTACTGCCAATGAAGTAGCAGTAGCAGAATCATCTGGCACAGTCACAGTTGGTTTGCCTACCAATGTTACAATCACAGGTAATCTAACAGTTAATGGAACAACCACAACTGTTAACAGTACCACAATGACTGTGGATGATCCTATTATGACACTAGGTGGCGATACTCCTCCTGGCTCAGATGATAACAAAGACAGAGGTGTTGAATTTCGTTGGCATGATGGTTCAAATCCCAAAGTTGGTTTCTTTGGTATGGACGACTCAGACAACAAATTTATGTTTATCCCTCAAGCATCTAACACCAGTGAAGTTATGTCAGGTTCTGTTGGTGGAGCAAAATTTGGTGCTGTAGATGTAACTGGTTTAACAAACTCTGCTCTTACAGATAATAGAATTACGATTGCAGGTGCATCAGGTGTACTTGAAGATGATGCAAACTTTACATTTGATGGCACTAACATGAAGATTGCAACAACTGGTTCTGTGCAAATTCCAGTTGGTAGTACTGCACAAAGACCAACTGCCGTTCAAGGACAATTACGTTATAACACAGATGATAGTTCATTTGAAGGTTATGATGGATCAGCATGGGGCTCATTAGGCGGAGTTAAAGACGGAGATGGTGACACAACTATTTTAGCAGAAGATAGTGCAGGTGCAGACAATGATGAATTAGATTTTAAAACTGCTGGCACAGTAAGAATGACAATAGGTGCCACTGGTGATATCACATACGGTGATAGTTTAAACAAAGTAACCATAGCGGCCGCAACTGGTAACACAGTTATTGCAGGTACACTTGATGTTACAAGTGCAGTAAACCTAAATGCTACAACCTCAAGCACAAACACAACATCAGGTGCTCTTATTGTAGATGGCGGTGTTGGTGTTGCTGAAAACCTAAACGTAGGTGGCGGACTAACTGTAACAGGTGCAAGTACACTCAATGGTAACATAGACATTGGTGATGCAAACACAGATACACTCACTATAACAGCCAAGGTTGACAGTAGTATTTTACCTGACCAAGACGGCACAAGGGAACTTGGCTCAGCTTCATTGCGTTGGCTAAACACACATACAGATAATATCAAAGCACAAGGTTACATTGATGGTGTTGATTATATGGACATTGACACTGGTGCAGGTACTCCTGGTAGTGCCGCCGAAGGTAGAATATTTTACGAAAATAACTTTGATGCTCTAGCATACTACACAGGCGATCAATCACAGATTATTAGAATTGGACAGAACACATTCCAATATGTTTATAACGATACAGGTGCAACAATTGGTGCCGGTAAGGCTGTGCGATACAGCGGTGGACTCACAGCTGGTGGTATGAAGATTTCACTTTCAGATAAAAGTTCAACTGATGTACAACACACAATAGGTTTAACATTTGGCAGTATTGCCAACACAGGTTATGGTTATGTTATGATACAAGGTTTGTATTTTAACTTAGATACAAGTGCGTTTGCCGTTGGTGCTCCGCTGTATGTTGATACAGCAGGAAGTCTAACAGCAACTTCACCAACCTATCCTAACTTTAGTGTTGAAGTTTGTAAAACTACAAAACAACATGCAAGTACAGGTGTTGTTTATGTTGATATGATCAACAACATGGCGGCAAGTTTTAGAACCACAGGTAATGCACGTTTTGATGGTGATGTTGTTATTGGTGGTAACTTAACTATTTTGGGTACCAGTGCTAGTACAGATGTTAACTCGTTGAACGTGGAAGATCCTTATGTGTTCTTGGGTGCTGGTGACAGTATTGGTACAGTTAACTTTTCAGGTAGTGGACTCAATGACGCAACATTCCATGGATTGTTTGAAGGTACAGCAAGTACAACATATTATGTAAAAATTGATGGTACTGGTTCTCCAGATACATTTAGTTGGAGTAAAGATAACTTTTCATCCACAGAAGCAACTGGTGTAAACATTACTGGAGCAGAACAAACACTAGACAATGGTATCAAAGTTAAATTTAATGCAACATCAGGACACACAAGCAATGATACATGGAACGGTGTCGCCGCTCCAACAAACATTGACCTTGGTGTGGTTGGATTTAGAAACACAGGTGCGTCTGGTGTAGGATTTACACAGGTTGGTTTATTCTTTGATGTTACAGATCAAAAGTTTAGAATATTTGATGAATATGATCCTGTATTGACAGGCAACGTTAACACAGCAGATTCAAGTTTTAGTTTGGGTACGCTGGTTGCTGATACAATGGAAGCAACAACATTCACTGGTAACCTAGTAGGTTCAGCATCAACGGCCGCAGAAGCACAAACCATACACACAATACAAAGAGGTGCCGTAGATGCCGCTCATTATGTAAACATTGTTGACAGTGATGATTCATCGATGGCAGTTAACCAAGTGTACACAGATGCTGGATTGTCATACAATCCAAGCAGTAATAATCTTACTGTGTCAGGACAAGCAATAGCAACTTCATTTCAAGTATCAGGATCAACTGGTGTTTACTTTGAAGGTGCAACAGACAACACAAACGACACGCTGTTAACAGCAACAGATCCAACAGCAAACAACACAATCACTCTACCAGACTCATCGGGTACTGTGGCACTTACCAGTCAACTTAACAACTTTGTTAGTGATACTGGAGGTTCATTCACAGGTGATGTTACATTCACAGGTGACAACTACAATGTGGTTTGGGACAAATCAGATGATGCAATGGAATGGGGCGATAATGCCAAAGCAACATTTGGTACTGGTGCTGATTTCACAATTAGACACGATAGTTCAAATGATACCACTTATATGGAAGAATCTGGTGCTGGTAGTTTAATCATGAAAGTTGATGACATGTATATCCAAAATGCCGCTGGAAATACAAACATTGCAAAATTTGTTGATGGTGGTGGAGTAACTTTATATCATAATAGTAATACTCAAGCATTTGAAACTACAACTACCGGTGTATCAATTAAAATGGGCACTGATAAAAATATAGCATTCACAGGTGGTATAGGTGAAATTGGTAGTGTTCCAGGTTTTCAAGGTACCAATGACGCCGGTAGTGCATTAACTTCAATTGGTATGCGTGGTACAGATATAAGATTTGCAACTGCCTCCGCTGAAGCAATGAGAGTAGATAGCAATGGTAGATTAGGTATTGGTATACAGGCTCCAGACTACCCTTTAAATGTAGCAGGAACTCCTATATCATCTGCAAATGAAAAAGCACTTCTATCACTTTATGATACAGATACAGCTTATAATGGTACAAACCCTGGTGGTGGTATTGCTTTTAGATCTCTTTATAATTCTGGTGGTTCTTCTACTGTTAGTACTGCAACTATACAAGGCATAAAAGAAAACGCTACAGATGGAAATTACGATACTGCATTACGATTCACCACAAGAGCAAATGGTGGAAATTTAACTGAAAAAATGAGAATCGATAGTGCTGGTAATGTTGGTATTGGTGTAACTCCTACTGCCAAGTTACATATTGAGGTTGCTGATAACACTGAATTTTTAAAAGCAACAATAACAGGAAACGAAGCATGGGCATTTAAAGGCGCCTCTGGAGCAGGTGCAGTAGACTATGTATCATTTGGTATATCTGGCGGTACACAATGTATGGTATGGCAAGAAGATGGCGCAGTTGGTATTGGTAATACTGCTCCAACTTGTCCATTGGATGTTACTGGTGAAATACGTGCATCCAATGATGTTACTGCGTTTTATTCATCTGATAGAAATTTAAAAGAAAACATAGAAGTTATTGCAGATCCAATTGGAAAAATTACTGCAATGCGTGGTGTAATGTTTGATTGGACCGACGAACATATTCAGTCAAGAGGTGGAGAAGATGGTTATTTTGTACGTAAACATGACATTGGTGTTATTGCTCAAGAAGTTGAAGAAATACTACCAGAAGTGGTACGTGAAAGAGATGACGGAACCAAAGCAGTTGACTATCAGAAAATGGTTGCACTACTCATAGAAGGTATGAAAGAACAACAAGAACAAATAAAAGCCTTGACAGAACAGGTAAATTCTATTATAACTAATAGTAGCGAGAAATAAACTATGGCACTACCGGCAACAGGCGCCCAGATATCAATGAGTACAGTTCGTACTTTTTTTAACGGACAATCAGGCATTCCTGGTTCGAATTCTAATTTGTTATTGAGTGCAACATTTGGTGCATTTATTACACCTAGTGTTACAACAAATACAAAACTCAGTGCTACATTTGGCGGTTGGCAAAATGGTAATTCCACTGGTGCAAGTCCATAATAAACATCTCACCCTTGGTGTGTACAGATATATACTAAGAAATGTAAAACCTTAGGAGGTAAAACATGGCAGAGAAAAATATCGTAGATACTGCGATTATTCATCGTACAAGATATGAAATAGAAACGTTCGTGTTAGGCGAACATCCGCATCCTGCAAGACAGGCACAACTGCTTATCAATGAAATACGTAGAGTACGTGCAGGAGTAGTTATTGAAAGCGGAGAACATGCAAAAGCCGGTTTAGAAGCTGAGCTTAAAATTTTAGAAGATATTCTAGCAGATATGAGTCAAAAACATGATGTTCCAGCATTGCTTGAAAACATTGAAACATATGAAGAGCAATATTGGGTAGACAGACTTGCCCGAATGGCGGCAATTGATATTTTGACCATTGGCAAAATTCAACCTGATCATATGAATCGTATTGCGGCTCTTAATGATACAGCCTTTGCAAACTGTGTGAAAACAACTGCAAATCTTGCCAAACTGTTAAATGATGGTGTTGTACAAGCAGAACGCCAACTTTCACAGGACATGGTTCCACAAGATATGATGTAGGTGATACATGGTAAGTGTACCTTCTACATATGTAAACAATGATGGTTATAGGATTGCAATATGTATTCCTGTAATGGATCAATGCAGTACAATGTTTACTAGAAGTTTAGCCAATCTTATGCATAAATGCGGACAGGATAGAAAGTCAGTTTCTATTCACATGCAGTATGGCAGTAACGTAACAATGCAGAGAGATGCTCTTGCAAGAGAGGCACTAGAAACATCAGCTGATTTTTTGATGTGGCTAGACAGCGACATGCATTTTCCTAGTGATACCATTGATAGGTTATTGAACAGGAAAGCAAAAATTGTTGGAGCTCCTTATACCACAAGAGTAAAACCAATTAGAAGTACTGCATTTAAAAGTGCCATGGACTATGATGCAAGATTGAATAGATCTGTAGATGGCGGTATTGAAAAAGTTGCGGCCTTAGGGTTTGGTTGTGTGTTAATTCACAGAGAAGTGTTCGAAACAATGAACAAGCAAGATCCTAATGTAATGCGTAAATTAGATGTGGTAGATGCAGTCGTACATGATTATTCAGATCCTCCATGGTTCGGTGTTAAATACGATAGTAAGTCTGAGACAATGATGGGCGAAGACATTTACTTTTTTGAAAAAGCATCTAAGGCCGGATTTCAAGCATATGCAGATTTTGAACTTGCTCAAAGTATTGCACATGTAGGAAGTAAAGTTTATACTTTAAAGGACATCGAAGATGGAAACTGAACAATTAATGTGGAGACCAAACTGGAACAAACAGTTTGATATAAAACATTTAAAAGAAATTCGCGGAGAAACACCGGTATCACCTTGGCAACGAGTACTTGCAAGATGTATTTCTCCTTTTCCAAAACTGTATGTTGAAGACATCAATGACATGGAAACTGTCAATGTTATGGCAGAAGGATATGCAAACGAAGTCAGTCACATTTGGGTAATCAATGAAAATTATCCTATTGCTGATGATTTTCCTTGGCATTGGAGACCAGAAGGTACAGACACAAATTATGTTTATGAATTTCCTGTAGTCAGTTATAGAAGCAAACGCCCACTAGGTTGGGACGTGGTACGTTTAGTACCTACTAGCGGTAATCCAAAAAGTGTTATTCGCAGTAGAATTATTGCTGGATATGTTGACTCAGAATTTGATATTTGCTTCATAAGTTATCATGAACCTGAAGCAGACAGAAATTTCCAAAGACTAGCAGAAAAATATCCGGAAGCTCGGCATATTAGAAACATACGAGGAATTGGAAATGCATACAAAGAAGCTGGAGCAACCAGCCAAAGTGAAATGGTATGGATAGTAGACGCAGATGCAGTAATAATGGATCACTTTCGTTTTGATTTTGTGCCTCCTAAAAGCAAACGAAAGAACACAACATATTGCTGGCGTGCCCGTAATCCTATCAACGGATTGGAATACGGCTTTGGTGCAGTAAAATTATTTCCAAGACAACAGTTGATGAAACTAGGTAACAAAATGCCCGATTTTAGTACCAGCGTAGCGTTTTTTCAACCAATTGATCAGGTTAGTAATATAACTGCATTTAACAAAGATCCATATCGTACATGGAGATCAGCTTTTAGAGAATGTGCTAAACTCTCAAGTAACATTATCTCCAACAGTAAAGTTGACGAAAATACTGAACGGTTAGATACTTGGATGAACATCGATAATGGTGCTCGTTTTGGCAGATACGCATTGCGTGGAGCCAAAGAAGGTGCTGATTATGGAAAGAAACATGCAGGAAGTCCAGACCAACTCGCAATGATCAACGACTTTGATTGGCTTAAAAAGGAATTTTTACAGTCGATGAAAAAGAAACTAACTGTTTAAGCTAGAGATCCAATCGGGGCCATTTGTATTAGAATTTCTTTTATAGATGGTCCCAATTTTTTTGACCATAGTTTTATCATACAGAATATTCTTGCTACCTGGATGTAATGGTCTAGGCCAGTTACCTATTTTAACCCAACAATAACCATCGCTTTCGTTGTTCAACAACGGAACAAATTCTTCGTATACTGCAACCACAAATGTGTTGTAGGTAAACTCTTTGTTTTTGCTGGTAAAAATATGCAAAGGATGTACTTTTTGTACATCAGGCAACATGCCTATTTCTTCTTCTAATTCACGTAACAGAGTTTCAATGGGTCTTTCATCTGGTTCAGCTTTGCCTCCCCAAAATGCCCATGTTCTAGGATGTGTGTTGTTTTGACTTCTTTGCTGTAAACAAATTCTACCTGTGTCTAATGCAAGTATCAAACAACCAGATGCTTGTATCAAATGTAGATTCTCCAAAATCCTGGTTTATGTCTAGATTGCCAAGCATGTACCCAATCTTCGCCATTGAAGTAATACAACTGATTGTCGGCTGTATTGGTTACATATTGTGCAGTTGAACCGTTTGCACTGGCGTCAAAGCTGACTACCCAACCAAATCCATTATACTCGATGATATCACCTTTTCCGGCAACGCTGGCCCAAACTGATGAATTGTCATTGGTTGTTTTATCAGTTAATATATATCGTTGTCCTGCGGCCGCCGCCGGCAATATTCCATCTCCTGGATAATTTGCTTGAGGATTTACAATTCTATCTACTGTGGATTGTGTGGTTGCTGGTAGTGTGTTAGTATCTATAGTAAAGGTTAAATGGTTGACATTGCCTGGATCATATGCGATAGTACCAATAACATCACTGTCATCATCGTCTGGTGTACCTGCTAAACGCAATCTAAGTTGACTGTACCCATCATTGATTCTTCCTATAGGCGACAATGTTTTTTCCCAATCAAGTGTTTCACCTTCGCTGTCCACAGTGGTTGTATTTTGGTTTTGTAATTTTACTGTGGTTGCATCTGTGATTTCAATCCAATATTGACTTGGAGTAATTACTGTGTATGATAAACTATCATAAGTGTAACTTTTCTTTGCTTCAAATAGATCCACTTGGTCTTCGTCCATTGTGTAAAGTTTTGTTAGAATAGTGTGTATAAGTTTGCTTCTGTTGAATTTTGCAGGAGGTGTTAGATACACCAAACTTCTAAATTGTAAAGTAGCAATTTCAATTACATCTTCTGTTCCAACAGGTTGTTGTCTGCTTGTAAATTGTATGTTTGTTAATTCATTATAACTTAGAGCTGTCCAATCAAACGGATTTTTACTGCTATGCAGATCAATGAGTGGATCAAACAGTATGAGCAACTGTTCTAATAACTGTAGTTTTTGATCTGTGTTACTGGTCCAAACATCTACATTAATATCTAACATGTAAGGCACAGGTGCATGTTTTGTAATTTGATATGTGTTACCAGGATTAGTGGTGTAATCTCCGGTTGCTTCATTGAAATCTTTTTCATATATTGTTTCACTTTTCTGAAACCCGGAATGCATTCTGCGTGTTGGATCCTGTTGCATTCCAGTGATATAACATGTGATTTGCGGAACACTCAGCATTTTGTTTTCTGAATTCTCACGCATTATTGCCGCCGCCATGCGTGTTGGATCTCCGTATTTTGCTGGCACCGTTCTATATATTGGATCGCCATTATCGCCTTCGCCAATTTGTACACTAAAGTTAGAAAACATTCGTACGAATTGAATCAAGTGTCTTCTCATTTGTTTGTCATAAAAATAGTTCATTACGTTGTCTTCTTAGTTTTTGCTACTGTGTTCAATGATTGCCTTACATCAAACTCTTCATTGTTTACACTATCTTTGCCTAGTTGATTTACAAATTCATCAACTGATCCAAAAGTGTTTCTATCCCATGTGTTTTCATTTATGTTATCATAAAGTCTAACCCATTTTGCACCACGTCTTACAAACAATCTGTTTGGATCAAAATCTGTACGTAAGAAATAATCGCCTTGATTTGGGTTTGCTGGAAAACTTAATCCACTTGCTAGGCTTTCGCCGTAAGCCCAATCAGTGTTAGGATTGGCATTATCTGATGTGGTATATAGATGACTGGTATCATAATTACCACCACCTGATGCTTCAGCTTCTTCAACTATCTTTTTGTTGACATCCATTTCTGCATTGTATGTGCTTACAAGACTTGCTAGACTGTTTTCATCTTCGTTGCTACCAAGTAGATTACTGTATTCTTGTGCATCATTCAATGGTGCCAGTTTAACTCTCCAAATGTGTGGATACCATGTTTGTGAAAATCCTTCACTGCCACGAGCGGCATCTGTTACACTATAAAATTTTGGTATTGGTGCTTTGCTTTGATCAAGTGCTAATTCATCTAATAGATGTGGTAATTCAACAACATCACCTGCCATCAATCTACGACCTAATTTTGAAACCATATCATTCATGTGGAATGTCATAAACAGAGTATCATTGGTTAAGAATAGTCCAAACTGTGATAGATCAAAGTCTGTGTCAGCAACATTGTATACACCACGTAATTCATATATGTCTGGATCATACACACGATCTCTGTTTTCTAAAAACAGTATATCCTGTACATCTAGCTCACTGATATCTGGCTCTACGTTAGTAAGGTTACCATTGGCATCCGTGGCACTACTATCAGTATACTTAGGCTGGGTTTTGTCGTCTTGATCCGCTACATCTTGTGGCCCAATGTACTTGTGTACTATTACACCCACTCCACCAATGTCGAATTGTTCGCGAATTGTTTTATCCATAAAATAGAAATCATTTGTCTTTGTTGGTTTGTAAAGCGTTAATCTAGGCATCTTTGCTGTCCTTTATTTCTTCTAGCATTGATTCTAGAATATCTATATGGTGCGGATTTTCTGGACCCATGTCACTGCCTGTTAAAAATTGTATGTCTTTGTCTGCAGGTATATCTGCTTCTAATACTCTAAGGAAAGTTTCACTGCCTATTTCATCTACCCAAGATAAATTGCCAGCATACAAACCTACACTGGTAAAATCATATGATTTTATATTATCTACATTTACATTTGCCAGTGGTTTATTGTACAACATGAATTCTGCGTTTGCACAGTTTACATCTACAATGATTGGTGATATATCCCAATCATCAAATTCATCATCATCAAAATTAGGCTGTGCTATAAAATGTATATTCTCTTTGGCTTCCATTAACAATAAAAGATTATGCATTGCATCTTCGCTTACATGTTTATCTTGTAGCATATCACTTCCAACCATAAAAGGCATGTTTACCATTAACAAATGTGTGAAACCTTTTTGTTTAAAAATTGCTAGGTAATCTCTTGGATCTTTACTGCCTATTGCATTAAGCCCATCACCTGCATCTTGTAAATCAAGACTGGACGACTTTTCACCCATTGGAATCAAAGAAGTATTAAAACACGATCCAATCCACAATGTGTCTGCTTTTTCAATACCCAACTTTGCTAACTGGTTTTGTGTGTACGATTTTAAAATAGCACCTAGTTTGTTGTGTGTATCAATGTTAATTTCGGGTAATCCCCAAACAATAGCACCAAGTTTCATCTATAGATCTCCATATACTGTATTTACCGATTGACAAAACTAACTAGTGTATGTTACTATAATAGAAACAAACATAGGAGTGTAACCATGGCTAGCGGAGTTAAAGTTAGAAAAAAGAAGAAATCTTCAGCACCTAGACGCGGAACTAGAGGCTTACAAGCACCTAGTTTTGAAGGTTGGGAACAGTTGGATGGA
>CEPN01035556.1_pt1 | contig 24904 bp, 44 predicted proteins | sample 530391 | NCBI WGS metagenome assembly CEPN01 (sample SAMEA2620027, study PRJEB7988) | marine metagenome | isolation source: saline water (ENVO:00002010), including
ATAGTGAACGTGTGCTTCAGCTCCTCCTACAAAGTTGTAGAACTCACGGAAACCAGATCCTGTCTCAATGTCAGAAAATCTTTCACCGTACTCACCACGTGCAGAACCTTTTCTAAAGTACTTAGTTCCAGAAACTAGATACTTAGTAGCGTCTAACGTAGCAGCACTATTGTTATTTACTAATTGACAAGTGTAGATAAAACCATCACCTGCAGGAATAATATCCTCAGCAGTGATATAAAGTTCTAAACCATTATACTTATCATAGGTAATAATGTCACCGTGACCAAAAGCTCTCTTAGAAAGTTTAATTCTAAAAGTAGTACCATCACCACCAAGATCAGTTGAAGCTTCAATGTTTGAAACTACAAAAGGAAGATCTTGTGCAATAGGTGTTTGCCACTTATACTCACCGCGAGCATTGTCTACCATAATTGTGTTCTTACCACCGAATGAAGCCATTTGATAAAGAGGCATTTCAACTTTTTGAGTCATTGCCCACAAATCAACTGGACCCATATCCATAGGCTCAGAGCTACCAAGCATCTGAGACAAGTGATAAGAATCAATGTGAGAACTAGCTTTATAAGCTGTATCTCTAAGGAAAATTCCATTGTTTAATACTGGAGTTGCCATAATTGATTGTTTTTGATTGTTATTAATTTATATTATTGATTATTAAATCCGTTTGAAAAAATTATTAGCTCTTTTTAGTTTTTTCTTAGCAGGAGCAGTTCTTTTAGCTTCAGTTTCCTGAACTCCCATAGAAGCACCGCTTCTATTTGCTTGTTCAGTTTTTAATTTTCTAACTGTTTTCTCTACACTTGCTTTGGCACCTTTTTCCATTATCTTACTTTTATATCCTTTCGGATCTGCAAGTAACCATAGAGCTTCACTTATCAATTGATAATTTGGCTCCTGGAATTGATACTTTTCTAATAAATGACCTAATAGGTTAGTGTTTTTTCCACTTACAGATGGATATGCTGGTTGAACCAAACCATTATATAATAATGACTGTGTTCTTTTATCTAACTTTAGATCACCAATTGCTCCACCTTTTAAAGTTTCATAAACATTGTGCATGTATTGTTTAGATGCTTTCTCTTGTTGCTTCTGCTTCATTTCTTGCTCTTGCAATTTTTGAGCTACAACTTTTTCTTGCATCTTATCCAATTTTGGTTTAAACTTGGAAGCTTGTTGTTCTAGTTTACCTAAATCCTTCCAAATTTCAATTTCTTCGTTGATTTCTTCTTGAGTACCATAACCTGTGGCAGATAGATATTGCATTATAATATCTTCTTGACCCTTGGTAGTACTAACGTCTAAATCATAAGTTTCTTCAGCTTGAGCTAAAGTTCTAAATAATCCTTTTAAATCTGTTCCTCCATCAGCAACATATCTAGCAGCCACCTTTAATTCATTAGGTAATGCTTCAAAAAATTGCTTTGGTGTTTCACGTCTAACTTGATTTTTAGCTTCTTCAATATTTGCTTCAATAAGTTCTTCCCAGTCTTTAGCTGAATATTCTTCAAATCCCTTATCATCTTCAAAAGCAAATACTTTTTCTTTCTTAATTAAAGAATTAAAAACATCTGATATACCTTCTATTTTTTTTCTACCTCTTGTTTCTGTTTTCTTAGTTTCAGATTTAACTTCTTCTGTCTCATCTAATTCTTCATCAATTTCTGTAAAGGTATCAATGATATCATTACCTTCAGCTTTAACTTGTGTTTCAGATGCTGTAGGTTCTTCTCCGCCTTTCTCTGCTTCTGGAGTTTCTGAATCATTAGTATTATCAATAGTTTCTGTATTTTTTGTAGGTTCAGTAAAGTTCATATCAACCTCAGTTGATGGACGGCTCATGACATTGGGCTTCTTTTCTTCTGGTACTACAACACTATCAGTTGTTGCACCAAATATTGCATCAATATCTACATCTACAGTTTCTACTTTACTTTCCACAGTGTTATTTTCTTCACTCATTTTATGTTGGTTTTAAAAATTAATATTCAAAATTGAAATACTATCATATATAATATAAAACAATCTTTTTAAATAAACTTACAAAATTTGAAATAAATAAATTATTTTTTGCAATATAATAGCTAACGTTGATTTTACATAAACTTTATTTATGAAATGATAAGTTAATGTTACTTTTTCTTTTTATCCTTGTTAGGTTTAACATCATACTTATTCTTATTTTCTCTAGCAATCTCTAAATTAGTTTGAGCTATACTCTTTTGAGTATTTAATCTTTCTCTTTCAATCTGCATTTTCTCTCTATTCTCACCTCTCTTCATGACACTTTCTTCACGTTTCATATCCATTTGTTCTCTGTAACGTGCTGTTTCTTTCATATCATCCATTGCATCTTTAAAGTCAGATACTTGATTTTCATTTATATCTTGCATTGATCCATAGCCAGCAGCTCTTATCTCAGCAACCATAATATCTTTTTGTCTTTCTTTATCTGCTTCTTCTTGTTGCATTGCAAGTTTCATTTGCTCTTCTTGTTGTCTAGCTTGAATTTGCTCTTGCTGCATTCTTTCTTGTTGCTGCATTTCCTCTTGTCTCTGAGCTTGAGTTTTTATCTCAGCATCTTTAAGAATGTCTGATACCTCAGCAATTGACTCAGCTTTTATAATATTTCCAAGATCATAAATGCTAGCACCAGTAGTATTATTCTGAAGAGCCATTTGTTTTAATTGCTCAAGAATTTGTCTATGATTAGTTTTAGTTGTAGAGAATATATTAAAATCTCTAAGTAAAAGATCTGTGCCATTAATTACAAAGTTTACTTTTTCAGCTTCTGTTGTTATATAACTTAATCTAACACTTGGATTAGTGCTATGATAAAATTGAGCTAGATCTGTACGCATCTGATGTACTCTTGGCATAAGTTGATCTGCATGCTGTGTAAAATATATCTCTGTTTGTGCATAAGATTGATTCATTGCATTAACAACACCAGTTGCAGTCTCATTACCCATAGGAGCCCCTAAACGTTGAGGATTTACACCTATTGCATCAAAAGCTTGTTGTTTAAAGTAATTTGCTAGTTGGATTCTTGACATCAATCTATTAGTTTGCTCCATGTTTAGAGTTTGATAATGATTAAAGTTTGTAGCATTTTCTGTATTAGTAATAGATGTATCTAAAGGAAGCATTTGAAAATCTTTCATGGCTACATACGCCTTAGCATAATTATGCTTACCCCAATCTTCACCCATAGAATGTCTTGGTAAAGCATTTTGATCAAACATAATTACTGTTCCAAGTTCATCTATTAATATATCAGCAATTTGGTTATTAACCATATTATAACCTACTTGATATGCTTTCATTAAATCAACTAATGATGTAGATCTAGTATTTCTATCAGAAAATACTCTACCTTCAATTGGAAGCTTACATCCATAAAGAGTACTGTCTCCTTTAAATTGGAAAGGAACTCTTCCAGGTTTAGTTCTATTTATACCTAAGTATATTGGATTTATATTATCAGCCATATTTGATCTCCAAAATGCTGGCAAATTAGGACCAATTTTTACACCACCCCATACTTCATTAATCCATATCCAATCAATATGCTCTCCCTCTAATAAGTTTTCTTTTGATTTTTGTTTAAATACTGAAGTATCATATATAGGTTTTTCTGTAACCTTATAATTTTCATCAATTATTTCTTGAATAATCTCACCATCAGGTTTAATTCTAGTAAGATGACCTAACTTACGTTGTGTTTTCCAGTATACTGTTGTAACACGCATTAGTTCTGATTCACCCCACATTTCTAAATCTTCACTTTCATTTAAAATAGCACTAACAATATCACCACCTTTAGCTGGATCATCAGACCAGTTACTTACATATTGTCTATAAGCTAGTCCTGGCATTTGTGTATTCCATTCATGAGATCTAGAAGGATCATAATATGAACCATCATTTTGCATTCCTCCAACTTGGTACATTGCAGATCTTGCAGGATATATTTCTTGTAATGAATGCAATTGTTTTTCTGTCATAAGATATCCATATTTATCTATAACATCCGCTACAGTCATTAAATCTACTTTACCTGCATAATTAGAATTTGATATATATCTAGTGTCTGGAGATTTTTGGTAGAATGTTAACACAGGATTCCACAGCTCTACATCATAATCATCTTCCATCATTTTAAAATGCCAGAATTCTCTATCTGAAATAAGAGAATCTCTAAATCCTCTTTCTTCTAGTTCTTGCATCTTAAATCTTTCTTCATCAACATTTAATTGATGAGATGCCCATTCTTCTACCATACTTCTATAGTCCATAGAAAAGAAGTCCTCTATTTCAGGTAATGATTTTATATTTTCTGGAGATAGTTGTTGTTGTGCTTCTTCTGATGCAGGATCCATACCCATCTCAAGCATCTTAGCTGTTAACTTAGCTTCAGCATCAGCTAATAAGTTTTCTTCAACCATAGCACGTTTTTGCTCAAGCATTTCATTATATGATGTATTATCTACTGCTCTAAATTGAACTTTAGAATATCTTTTAGAAAACTCGCCACATAAAACATTTACTACATTAGGTATAATAGGATAAAATTTTAGTTCTAAAGCTGAAGAATCTTCTTTTGTTAAAACATCCATTAAATCTTTATACTCATTATCTTCTTCAACAATGTAATCCGTTTTATCAATTATTCCTTTTGCTAGTTTATAATTTTTTAATAAACGTCTTGCATTACTTCTTAAAAACTGAATACCTTGAAGTTCTAACCAATCTAAATTCCATGCTGCCCAATCATCATCTTTCTTTTTTGTAGGTAAGAATTGTATTGGTTGTGTAAGGCTAGATGAGGTTGGATAACCTTCAGCTTTTACACCAGCTTTTAATTGCATTGCATTTACTACCTTCATTTATCTAAAATTTTTATATCCTGATCTTTTAATCCTTTTATTAGACGCAGTTCTTCCACGTCCTAAATTTTTAAACGGACTATACTTTAATTTATACAAATTTTCTGACTTTTCCAAAGAAGAATCAGTTTCTTTAACTTTCAAATACCCTCTATTTGATTGTTGCACCTTAGCAAAAGCTATAAGTGCAGAAAACGCTACCAACCTATCCACGTTTAAACCTGGATAATATTCTTTCATCTCTTTTAATAACATTGGATCTGGTATTCTATCAACACCTAAAATTGAAGATAACACATTTCCATCATCATCTGTCTCCTCATGAATCTCTTCTCTTATGTATTCTAAGGCATATGATATTAAATGACTTTTAAATAATGTTCCTGTATTCTTCCATCCATATTCTTGATATACAGTTTTGTTTGAACCAATATCTTTTAAGAATAAAATCTGTTGCTTAGGAACTAAGTACTTTTGCTTTTTCTTTGATATCATGTATTGAATAAACAATGATATATTATTCTCAACTATAGTCCAAGCATTATACCATTCAATTATTAATAACAATTGTGCATGCGTTTTATTTATATCATCATATCTACCACACCATGCTGCAACTATTTTATCTCTTTCTATTATATGTTCTACACCTTCTGGTGTTTCCCTGGTTATTTCAACAGGATTCTTATAAATAAAAATACTACATAATGAGTCTGAAGTTGTAGTCTTACCTTCTGATACGGGGTCAATAGATGCATAGTAAGCACCCCAGTTTGGATTTTTAGATGGTCTTTCCCAAACAACTAAACATCCTCTTTTATCAGCCATTTTTTTATCCACTGGAAATTGAGATATTGGAAGTCTAGAAGTTCTTTTAGCTTCAATACCCTCTTGAGTTCTTTCTAATTCAATGTGTTCATAACTGTATTCTTTATCTTCAATACGTTTCAATTGTTTTGAGATAATTCCTTGTGGGAATATTGATTCTTTTCTATATGCAAATCCCTCTGCAATATTAGTTGGCTTTTGAGATATTCTGAGTTGGTATTGTTCTGGATTAAGTTTTACTTTCCACTCTTCCCTTTCTTTAATTATTGCTTCAAGTGCCTCTTCTACTTTAGAGTTACCATAATCATCAATATACGGTGGCATGGACCATTGTTCTGGAATAAATAAACCCGAAAGACCTCTTGTTCCATCTTTATCTAGAAGATTGGTTTCAACCGCATATATATCATTGTTAGTTGGATTAAGGATCATATCCTTTAGTGGATTACATTGATCTAAATCACCTACAGATCCAGCTGCAATAAACATACCTGTAGTCATCATTCCTGAAGACATTGCTGGTCTAAGGTATTCATATGTATCCATCATCTTTGGGGCAATACCAGCCTCTTCATGAAAGAAATATGTTGTAGGTCCACCAACACCAGTTGTTGCATTTTTTTCAAAAGATGCACCTTGTATTTTAGACTTTAATCCTTTATTAGTTTTTTTATTTCCTACTCTAACTTCTATTTGTTGTTGCCAAAGCAAAACCTTTTCCGGATTACTTGGTCTATACCAAGCTGTATGCTCATTAAGAAAGTCTCTATACTCTTCTAAAAACTTCCAAGAACCTTTATCATTTATATAATCTTTAAGACTTGCACCTATTTTGCATACGGATCCTTCTTCAAACCAGTATTGATTTATTATCTTACCCATATGGAAATAAGATGATGCAATCTGCCTCTTTTTAAATATGGCAGAATGTTTATTATTTAGTTCTGCTAGCAGCTCATATATTGCCATGTGATATTGAGCATCTCTAACTTTAGCAAAACCATACTTCTTTTCTTCCTTATCAAATATTGGTAAGAAGTTTAACCACATATAATAATCCCGTGTAAGATACCAGGTTTCTCCTTTATTCTTGTATATGACACCTAGTCTACATTTATTCTTTTGATCATCCCAATACTTTATAAAATCTTTAGATCTAAATGGGGAATTGCAATAAAATCCTTGAGTATTAAATGTTCTAGCTTCTTTATTAAATATAAATGCTGTTTCATCAAACCGGTATTCACCAGGAATCTTAAATATAGATAATAAAAAATCTATAAATGCGTTATCATCTTCAAATGTTGTAGTAGACCAATCATTATTTTCATATGTAGGTATTTCTCTAACCATCAATTATTTTTGCAAATATCATATCATAGTTCATTAAAAGAACATTATCTCCATCATGCTTCATATCTATACCATCTGCATGTTCTGAATATTTAACAACATCTCCAACACTTAATCCTTCAACAGAATCTCCAACTGCAATTATTTCTGCAATGTGTTCATCAGTTACTTCTGTTCTTAGTATTGTTGTTCCAGGATAATATTGAGCTGGTGCTTTAGGTTTTATCAGAACCTTTCTTCCTATTGGTACTACCTTTTGTTTTACCATTTTCATTTGATTTTTTATTGTTAGACTGTTTTTTGTATATTGGTTCATCCCAATATAAAAATATAAAGTTATTCTTCTTCATTACCGTATTCCCCCCATAATGTCTTTAATATTTCATGACCTCCTGGTTCATTTTCTATAGCTCCCATTATTGATGTAAAAACTTGATTCTCTTCATAAATTCTGTCATAATCATTAGATAAAAATACCATTTCACGTTCAAGATCTATAATCTCTTTTTTTAATTTTTTATTTTCAAATTCTAAATCTTTAAGTTTTCTAGATTTCATTTCACGAAATGGCATTCCTATAAAATAACAAATTAACAATGTTAGTAAAATAGGAATCATGTATGCAAAAGCTGTTTTTATTTTATTGATCATAGGCTAGTCCTTGTCCTCCACGCACAGAGGTTGTTTGTTCATCTTTTAAATCTTTGTATGCTCCTTTAAAAGATTGACGTATAGCATCAAAGTCTTTTGCTACAGCACGAATCTGAGATATATTACCATCTCTTCCATCAGTTATTTGTGTATTAGCCATATATGTTGCCATATTATCTAAGGCTTTTTTAATACCCATATATGCTCTAAATGTAGGTGTCTCATACATCTTAGCACATCTATCTAGTGCATATCTTATTTTAGAATCTTCAGGTGACTCTTCTAATCCGCATTCTTCTATGATAATATCTTCTTTATCCATTTCACGTAAATTAAAGAATGGATTTAATTCAGGATCAGGACAAGTCATGTAAAATAAATACTGATATACAGTCATATATGTATCTGGGTATTCTTCCATTATACCTTTTAAAAACTCTAATGTATAGCAGTGCTCAGTTAAAACTACTTTTTCATTTTGTATATCAAATAATTTAATTAACATTCTTTTGTTTTAACCAATTTATAATACTAATTACTTCAGATTTAAGATATTTCAAATCATACATCTTAAGTTCTTCCAATACAGGTTCTCCATTTACATGTTCATTGATTGGATATCCATATTCATCTTCACCTATTTGTTTAAACTTCACATGTTGAATTGTAAGTTTACCTATTTTAAGTTTAGGATTATGCTTCTTAATAATATACGCATAAATACTCAATTGTAAGTTATAGTGATTTAAATTGCAGTCATCTAAATGCCCAACTGGGTTATACATTTTATTGGTTATACCTTCCCAATTAGTAAATCCTTTATCCTTAATTTCTTTATTTGTTTTATAGTCTGTAATATTTATAGTACCATTTATTATCTCAACTAGATCCGCTTGACCACAAAGACCTGCAGATTTTAAATACACAAAATGTTCAGGATATACACCATCTGAAAGCTTTTGCTCCGGTGCAATTTTTACACCATCCTCTGTTATTATTGGTTTAATAATAGGAACTTCAACTCCGTATCTTGCTATAGTATCTAATTCTAGTAAGTCAGCTTCTCTTTGATTATGATAAAAGTTACCTAATTTAATAGCTCTTTGAGATTCACCTTCCCAAGCATCTAATATTTCTTTTGGCTTCATGCCATACCACTTTGATTTTTTATTCTTACAAGATTTTGCAGCTTGAGACTTAGCATCAAATTTCGGTTTAAACATTGCAATAAAAGATGTTACACTAGTCCAGTCAATTTTATCATTATCTGTACTTTCATATATATGACCTTCTTCTTTAAACTGTATTGCCATAATTATAGTTTTTGTATTCCTGGATATGTAGGACATCCTCTATTTTCCAACAACAAAGTATTTACTGCTTGCCCAAACTCTTGATCATTTGGATACTTCTCTCTAAGCTCTAATACTTTTCTACCTAATGCCTCATAACTCAAAGTTACATATTTGTAATTAACATTATGTGATGCTTTATAAACCACATCCTTTACTTGTCTTAATTTATTTAAGTGTTCTTTGTCTTTCTTGCTCATCTTTTCTCTTTTTTACAATATCTTTTAAATACCAATTATCAAACTTCTCTATTAAAGTTAGCATTATATAATTAAAGTATCCTTTCATTTTCTTTTATCTTTAAATTCATTAAGTACTTTTTGATATTCTTTTTTTTGTGTTTCACTTAATTTTGCATACCATTTTGGAAAGTCTCCACCTTTAATTTCCATCATCCATTTCTTAATATCTTTTTTACTCACCTTCTTCATTCTCAATCTGTTGATTTAGTTTATCCTCTTCTTCTTCAGACATTATTGCACTCCATTTATCTAAAGGGCATGAACTAGATAATGATCTTAATTTAAAACCTAAACTACAACCACACTGTCCACAACATGGTTGAGTTCCTGTTACCATGCATTTATCACCAACACGGTCTAAAGAATTACATTCAGTACATATTTTCCATCTTAGTTGAGCTTCTGCTTCAATGTGCTCCTTTTTAAAGATTCTATTTTTAATACCCTCAAGTATTTCCTTTCTATTTTTAAATATATCACTTAGTGGCATTTCTATTTTCTTTAAATTGTTTTCTATTAATTAAGTTTTCCTCCACCTTATCTAAAGTATTCTGTAGAACTTTTATTTTCTTTTCTATATCTATAGCTTTCCCATATCCTTTATATGTATTCTTGTTTAGATCACCTAAATAACTTTTATTTTTAATAATGGCTTTTTCAAGTTTAGCTTTTCTTACAGCAAATGTACCCAAACCATCAACAAATACTTTAGTATCTTCTAATGATGATAAAGCTTGTCTAACTTTTGAATAATAAAATGCCACAAATTCATCAACTACTGAAGGATGTATTCCAATCTCATCAGCTATTCCTTTTTTAAATTCTTTGTGGCTTTTTGGTTTCATTCACCTAAAACTTTATAATCTAACAGTACAACATTCTTAGCTTGAACTTTTAATTCTTTGGCTATGAATATTGTCTTTTTATTTGTACCATTCTTTTTAAGTAATCCTTTTTTCTCAGCTTTTGTTACAGCATTACGTGCAGATTGAGGGCTTTTAAATATTTTATTTGTAACCGCAATCTTGCAAAAATCTGTAAGTTCATGTTCACCTAGCACAGCTAATAAAGCTAGGCAATCTAAATCAGCAGAACTTATTTGAACATCATTAAAAAAACAATGCGTTAATATTTGATACTTCAACGTCTTATCTAAACTAGTTCTAACCTTTTTTGAAATTTTAGTAACTTGAGTCATAATTATAAATTTAATATCACCTCAACAAGTCTTTCATCTGGATATACATCAGACTTATCTCTTCTAACATTTGTGTGTGACAATAATCCTCTAACTTTTCCATAATACGCATCTTCTTGAAATCCAAATGCTTTTGCTGGACCCATCTTTTTAATCCATTGTTGCAATCCTAATCTCATATCAATGTTATCTCTTTCAGCAATATATTCTAATAATAATTTTACAGCTTCTATTTGAGCATCTGAGTATTTATGATAATATTGCTTTCCTCTAAATGGTTGATCTAACTTTATTACTTGATCTTTTGCAACTATTGAATTAAAATAAGTACGGTATTGCGTATCAGGATTTGCAACATCACCACCCATCCATTCCTCTAGCCATCCAGCTGAACATATTTCTATACCTAACGAAGATCTATTCATTTTTCCGGATCCAGTTTTACCTAAATGCCAACCATATCCAGTTTCTGGAAATGCTTGTACTACGACACCGTCATATTCATCATCCCCCGTTCTATGAGATTGACCCCCCACTACAAATTCCGTTGCAACACGCCCCCTGGAATCTCTGTCCCAATGATCCACAACTTTATATGGATTCTCTCTACCTGCAGTATGGTGTAAAAAACAGTACTCAATTGGTAAAGGTTTAGCTAAATACTCAGATGTACCTAAGTAGTGTCTGTGTATAGTTTGATTATAAGGTGTTGTAAAATATTGACCATTAACATCTGTATCTTCATCAATAGCCTCTACTATAGAAACATTAGTTGACATTATTAATTCACCCCAGGTTTTATTACCAACTATTCCGTCTGGTTTTAAACCTCTATGTAACTGAAATCTAATTACAGTCTTTTCAGTTTGAGGTCCAAAAATTCCATCTGCAGCAATCTTAAGTTTCTGCTGCAGGGTGACAACGTCTGGACCTTTATCACCTTTTTTTAAAAGCTTCATGATTTTACTGGTTTTAATTTAGCCTCTTTAAAATCTTTGCTTGCTTGATTTTCAGGTTTGTCACCTTCTTCCATTATTTGTGCTGCTTGAGCTAGGAAAGACTGAGCTTGTAATCTTTTTGCTCTAGACTCTTCAATTTTAGCTAATAGTTCTTCATATTCTGATTGAACTTTTAGATGAGGTATTTGTTTTTTGTAAAACTTTGTAATTTCCTCTCTTCTTTTCTCCATTTCTTCTGGAGACATTTCAGGCTCTGTTGGCTTATTCATTATATTTGATTTAAAATTCAATCAAATATACAAAAAAAGTTTAACTAATTAAAGTTTACTGAATTGTTTTAACAACTGATCCGTCTGAATAGTATTCTATAACCATTCCTTTATATCCATCTATTACATCTCTACCCAATATAGTAGATCTGCGTATTAGAGTAGGTTCTTCTCTTCTTATAATTACAGATACAGGATCAAATATTTCAAACTGCCCATCATAATCAGTTTGCTTTAGTCTATAGTAACTTACCCCCATAGATGGATTAAGATCAACCCAACTATAGTCTATTTGTGTGTTTGAGTTACCAGCTCCTTCTACAGTTACTTTATTCTCCCACTCATATCCGTCTAAAGACTTTTGTACGTTAAAGTAATCATTATTCATTTGCGATGCAGTAGACCATTCTACATGAACACCATCCTTTATAGCTGTAGCATTAAATGATAGTAATGTAATTGGTAAGGCAATTGACTCCTCTCTGTATATCATTACCTCAGTACATACAAAATTATCAGCACAATAGTACTCATTTAAGTGTAAATAAGCTACCCCGGTATACGTAGCAGTCCAAAATAGATAAGATGTAAACCCAGAGCATCCACTAAAGTCATCATTATACGCTAATAAAGTCCCAGCTGCGTCCCTTAGACTAAGTTGCGTATCATATGAAGCCTGCACACCACCCCTCTCAGCACACGTTGAGAATTGATACGAGTCTCCAGCGATTATATTTAATTGAATAACTTCCCCTGCCCAGTTGCACGTTGATGGATATCCCCACCCACCCGGTAACGGATCATATACAGAAGGAGGATAGTAATTAGCCCCATTATCACATTGACCACTAACAATACTACATATAAGCAGACTAATTATTACTAATAATTGTTTCAGGATACTTTTCATTTAGAATCTTTTTTAATATTGCACATCTTTCATACTTTTCTTCTACCACGTAATGCTCTATCATATTCTCTAATTCATGTTTCCGGATACCCTCAGTAGGATCAAACGCCAATAGAGCAGTAAGACCAAACTTAGTCTTATCCTCTAATAGCTCATCAAAGGTCATCTCATCTGTTAATACTTGGAATGAATTCTCATAAGCTGATTCAAGTAGTCTTCTCTCAAGTTCTAGTCTTTCAGTCTCAGTAAGGTGTTCATCTTCATGATAGTGTTCATCTCTTGGCTCTTCCATAGTAACTTCTTTATATAAATAATATAGTGATTTCTGCTGACAAGCCCAAGCGTATACTACAAAATTGTGTGTTTTGCATAAGCATAGGGTCCTACCATTCTGCTCCCCGGCTAATGTTTGAGTAGGGGAGGTCCCCCTAACGTTTAACACTAATAATTTTTTACCAAAAATGTTTAGCAAAACTCAACCATTGGTTGACTTTCTAGTTTCTCAAGGTGCCACGAAGATGGACCTAGTGAGAAATCCTAACACTGGTTCAAGATTCTTCAGTGTTGTTGGAACTGAGACAACGGGACGCGTTGCTGAGAAAGTTGAGGAACTTTCTGCAGACTTAAGCGTTTCCTGGTTTCAGCCAGAAGATGGCGAGCCATCTTATATGGTTCATACCACTGGCTCCAGCAATGTTGAATCTTCTTTCAGCATATAGGAAGTCACCTACCTGCCGGTCCAAAGGCGGAGCGTAGTCCACTTAGCAACAGAACGGACTTAAAAGTTTACAAGACACTGCATTGCTACATGTATAGCCGTGCAGTGCTTGATCCTCAGTCATTAAATCATTACCACAAAATAAAAGAATCATTAACAGAAGTCTAACTAAAACCAGCATTAAGATGTATGTAGAATACAATGGATGTGTTACTGACCCTTCTTGGGTACGTAATGAGAATGCGTAAGCACTCATCCGCAACCTTTTGGTATAATTACCGGAGTATAACCTAGCTTGGCAACAGAAATAGGTATAATTTAATTAATTTGGCCACATTTTATTTATTTTTTGCGTGTATTGCACAATAAATGTGAGCCATCATTTGCCATAATCATTGGGTTGGCATCCAAAAAGAAATTAGTTAGTCCATAGTATATATATGGCTAACACAAGAGCAGAGCCCACATAGGTAACGTGGTAGACGTTTGTCTATCAGTAGACTTGATGAATCTGCAAGGACTGTCTCATCAGCAGTGATAGTTATGTGTGGGGCCAAAGAAACTAGGAGTAGTTAACTATGCATGGATGCATACATAGACATAGACACATTGGGGTCATGACCAATGCAGTTGAAATACATAAGTGTCTACTCCGCAAGTATTATCTATTGTCTTCTCTCTCTATAGAGTAATATAATAGTAACCCAAAATTAATCAGTGGCAACTGAGTATTACCTAGGCAATAGTACTCAGCAACAAGGAGCGTGTTACGGCATGAGTATGGGTTCGAATCTCATCACTGATTATATTGTACCACTTAATTAAACCTATTATGAAAAAGATTATAGTTACCCAAAAAGAAATTCAAGATGCTATGAAGAAACGCATACATCGTAACAAGAAGAAGTATTATCGTAAAACTAAACATAAACAAAAAGAAAAAGAAGAATGACGTACTTACCACTAGCGGCTAAGATAGCCAAAGACTATGGTGTTACTGATATGGCTGATGGCATGCGTGTAGAAATGCTTGCTATGGCTATTGATGGTAGTAACCATACATTAGAATCATTGAAGAAGACACCAGGTTACCTGTGCACAGTAAATGATTTTAATTTCACTGATGAATATTTACAAGGACTACTTGATTGGTCTTCAACACTCACTAGTATTACATCTAAATTTTAGATAGTAATCACTCACTAGGCAGTACCACATAGGAATGATAGCTCTTATGATGGATCTGGAATGTATAGGTTCGAATCCTATTACTGCCTCTAACTTTTAAATTATATATCATGGCAAGAAGATATGAACTATTAATGTTATGTATGCAAGGTGTCATACTAACAGCTATGTCAATCCTTATGTTCCTTGAAGGACAAACGGATTTGGGGTTAATCCTTGGAGGTTTAGCTACAGTAGCAACAATATTGTATTTTAATAATACACAAAAAAAAATCCATAGGCGTAATTGATCACTACGTCTATGGTCACAGGGACAAGATGCAGCATAGTCTCGTTGTTGGTTGAAAGAAGATACTTTGAATTCATTCTTTACCAACTACCTGTGGAAAGCTAAGGTGAGAATCCTTGGAACGTTTAACATTACCGTGGCTTATGTCTATCCTTGAGGTAGCATTAGTGTCTAAAGAAATGTTCGCCAGCCCTCATGGCGTTAAGATAAACCAGTAATGGTATAAATCCGGTGACCACTTGGTTATGGTCCTGGAGATATGTATAGTTCGCTATATGTATTTTATAGAAGGGTATTTCAATATCCACATAACGGCAGCGTCAAATCCCTTCGGGTACGTGAGTTGTGTGGAGAGTATGACAGGCATGCTCTTGAGCTTAAAAGGCAATAAGAATTGAGATGAGTATTGGTACTATGGTGTTGTCGCACTTAGAGCTGGTATTAAAATTTGCATCTAGAATGCTGTGAGAAATCACGTGTTCATACAGATAATAATTTAGTGAGTAGCCTTGACAAGCAAAAGCAGGTAGGAGTAGTAGTCTAAACTTCCCAAAAGGAAGCATGATTACATAAACTCCAAATGCCTTCTATCATTCACCTGGATCCTATCTTAGCGGAGTGCAATCCGCATCTAATAACAAGTAAAATAGAAAGAAAGCAAAATTAATTTGGAGACTATTGTGAGCCCACTAAAGGCAACAATGTTCTTATCCTTCTGTAATATGGAGGCATAGATAGCTCGCAAGGCTTGCTATGAAGGAATCCGGTAGTATCTGTAGTGAGGGGACACCCTCTTTAGCTCGTAAGGCATGCGGTATGAAAGTGAACTTATGACCACTTTAGTAGTGATGGCGGACATCTTAATCCGTGAACATGTACAGTACAGACTAGAAATAGACTGTGTGAGATAATTACTGAAAAGTTAATTAATCTGTACGTAAAGAGTCAAGCTCTCAGCTCTTTGGGTTATAGTGATCTCCCAATAAAAAACTATTTCGCCTGTGGTGAGCGAGTACCATAACTTTGGACAAATCATCACACTTATTTTTAACCACTTAAATCCTATAACTATGATAATATTTAATACACTAAAGAAAGCACAGCACTATGTAAACTATTTAAATAACCATGCACCTTTTACCACAAATGATATGTGTTATGATGAGTATTTAGAATATTATATAGAAGATAGGTATGTGAAAGAGCATTGGGAATCAGAAGTATTCTGTAGTGCATCAGATCCTGAATCAGGATATGTATGTTGTTCTGATACTAAACAACATACTCAAATTATAGGAATTATTAAAAAACCACTTAAAACTAATTTATTATGATAACATTATGTATTATGCCAAACTTTAAAGGCACAATTAAAGAAAGTATTATGGCAACATTATTATGTCTTTGTTTAGACGCTATATATGTTGTTCCAATGATCTTAGACTTTTCCGGTTAGAGGGAAGTTGATGAGAGCAAGCCAGTCTGTAATGGGCTGGCTTTTTATTTATTTATTAATTTAAAAACAAAACCATGAAAAATTCACTTAAGTATCTAATTAAAATGCTATTAATAGTAGCAATGCCAATAATTGCCACATATATATGTGTTGATTATTACCTTATGAAAGAATCAGTTAGTATTCAAACAACAATATTATTATCACTTGTTGTAGTTGGATGTTATATTCAAGCATTAGGAATCTATTCAATATCAAAACATAAAATATTACCAAAATTAGAAGCAAAGTTTTATTGGTCTATTGGTCTTATGTTTATGATTGATGATGATGATTTAATGATAGTTATTGGTCCATTAGCAATAAGAATAACACCACAAATTAAGTTTGACTTTAAACCAATCATATGAATATCCAAATATTAGAACCTGAAAAGTTTATCAGCTATGATAAACAATTATATGCTATATCAAAAAAATTAGGATTGAACACTCTTGAGTTATCATCTGATGCTGAAGGTACTGTTACAATCATTAATAATGAAGAAGCATATCCTGTAAACAACTATGAAATTGAAGAAGGGTTAAATAATAATCCTTCTTTACTTCATTATGCAATTGAATCTGATCTTGTCTATTTAAGAGATCAGAATAGAAATGAATATTTAGCTTATTGTCGTAGTTATGAATAAAAAACCTAGAAAAAAATATTCTCAAGAAGAGAATGATGAATTGTATTTCTACTTTAAAGATGGAGTAGAGCATATTACACCCAGTATTGATATTGCTATAAAGCGTAGAGATAAAGATACTGATATACAATGTCTCGTTAATGGAGAAAATATGTTAAACGTAAACCTATAAAATTTTAAACCATGAAAAAGTTTATTTCAAAACCAGGTACTATATGTGCCATTTACTTTATTGCAATCACAGCTGTTGCAATATCGTTACAATCTTGTAGTACACATGAAACATGTGCTGCTTATGCAAATAACCAAAATAAAGTCAAAGCCTGTCCCGCTCTCATGACTGAACAAATAGCTGCTGAATTAAGTAAGTAAGTTATTCATGGGGAGATGTAATGTCTCCCCATTTCTTATATGCATAATTTAGAAACAGTACCAGATGATATCATGAATGCAATATTTGCTAAGAAACTTTATAACTTTGATCGGGGACGTTTATTTAGAGGTCATCAAGGCAATATTGTTATTCAAGGTAAAGGAGAAAAAGGCTCAAGTCTTACATTTAATAATAGTTATTGGAGTACTCATGTAACCCAACAATATAATTTTGGAACAAATCAGACTACATATGTAATTCATTTTCCTGCAATAACAAGAAAATGGGTTGCAAAACTATTACATCCTGATAAAATGTTTTTTTACATTCATGGTCCATGGAGAATTGATTGTCAATGGGGTGCTATATCTTTTAAATATACGGTATACCGTAATGGATTAGATATTATGAATCATTGGGACTCAATTAATTATATTAGAAAATTAACAATGAGTACTAGAGCTTTTGCTAGAAAAGTTAAACCTTATACTTATCAAAGACTTTATGATGAGTGGTCACTCCATGATATAAAAGATTCAGGTTTTAATTTACATGAAGATTTTGTAAATATGGATAAACCATTTGAAATTTTGTTACGGAATACCGTAGACTAACAACACCAGTATTATAAACCATATTATGGTTAGGTGGATAAGTGGTAACCAACGTTGATAGGGCAGATGCTTATAAGTGTCTGTCCTTATCAACATAAATTTAAACAAAAATGCACATAGACAAAGACTTAGTACATTTATTTTTATCTGATATGATTCAAATAAGCACTGTACAAAATCCTAGTAAATTACTTAAAGTTATTGTAAATAACTTAGATAGTAATGGTATGAATTTATTATTAAAACTAAAGCAGGATCCTGTTTATAATTATGATGGTTTTAAAGAAAGAGATATTGTTATGATTCCATGGTCTAAATTTAATGATTTAAAACCTCATCAAGCATCTCATAGTGATTTAATTGATTATAATTTATTAATAGATGATTGTGTAATTGGTAAAGTAAAACACTCTGGTGGTTGGAAAAGTAGTGAACATAATATGTGGGCTACAACAATGACATTAGATGTTTTAGTAGGGCCAGAAACTTTAGTAGAGGTATCAATGCCATCATATTTACTAGAAAAAGTATCTAAATCTAAAGCAGATGAGTTATTTTTATATGAAAAATTTAAATAAATGGCACATATATCAATTGAATTACTAAAAAGAGAATGGAAAGACTATAGAAAACTAAAAGATTTTTTGATGGAAAAAACATCAGAGAATTTTGGAATGTATATGCATAACAAATATAAAATGTCTGAGGATTTAAAACTTATGAATGATAAGGATGCATATAAGTCTATAGAATCTATGTATTTACATACAAATGATTCATATAAAGATTTCAAAAGAAAATGAAAAGATTTGGTATAGTAAACTATGATGTAGTAACTGATCCAGAGCTGTCTTTACAAGCAAAAGGATTATATGCATTATTATCCTGCTATGCTAATAAAGAAAGAACCTGCTTTCCATCTATATCAACCTTATCTGATATATCTAATAAGAGTTCTACACAAATATCCGTGTATATAAAAGAACTTAAAGATAAAAAATACATTAAAAGAGTAGGTCATAAATTACAATTAGTTTAAGATAGCTATACTATTATAAATTATTTTTAAACTTGTGGTCCAAAAGGAATATTATATCGTGGAATTAATTATTTTAATTGTTACATTTGATTAGAAATTAATCAAAACCCAATGATTAGAATTTAACCATGATTGTTCAACTACCAAATGGCCGTATTATTGAATGCTCCGTTGAATTATATTTAGATTTAACGGATGAAGAAATAAATGAGCTTAATGGTCTGGGTCCACACTATACAAAAGAATGTGTCAATCCTTTTTATAATCATTTTAGTTCTGATTTATCTAAAGCACGCCAAGTGTTTGAAGGTGATGAAGAATATGAACCAAGTTTAGATGAAATAGATGAACTTGAGAAAAGAAATGATGCAGATTTTTTCACAGATGACTAAACGTCACAATTTTTATTAATTTTTTTAATTTTTTACAATGCAAAGTAAAGTCACAGTAGTAGCTGATGATAACGGTAATGTTATACGTCAGTCACAAAACAATCCAGATTATGGATATGTAAGAGTAACCCAAGATGCCGTTCAATACGGAGCAAATGGATGGGTAAATAGAAAATCAAGAAGTGCCTTAATTTTAGGTTTAATGGATGATTTAAAAGAAATTGGATTAGGTAAGCTAAAAACATTACCTGGTAAAATTGTAATTAAAGAATCAACTGAACCATTTAATTCTTCAAATCCTGACAGAGATCTAAAGATAGCTGGATCTACAGGTATTATTTGCTGTACTGCAGATGGTGAACCTATTTATAGAACAACTTTCTATGATGCAACTGGATTACAAGAAGATACATTAGTACCTCATGCAAATGGTGCTGCCATTAGAGAGGCTAATGCTGCAGGTGTAGTAGCTGATGGTGCTACTAAAATTGCTAATTCAACTTTTGATTTAGAAAAAGAAGAAGAAGCATCTGAAGAAGTAGAGGATTCAATTGAAGAGATTGAAGAATCAGAGGAGTCAGCTGAAGAAGTTGATGAAGTAGAAAATGATTCATTTGAATTATAAAAAACCAAGTAAACAGAAAGATTAAGTTCTACTCTGAACCTTGGGCAGTGTAGAGTCACTGATATAAAGCGTACAAGGTATCCCTCCGTAAAATCATAGCGGAGGGACCTTATTTTTATTCACTTAAACCAATATATTATGTTATCACTAGAACAAGAAAAAACACTTAACCAACAAAAAGCTATAATGGAGCTAAAAAAAAGAGAAGAAAGGTATATGTATTATGGTATATATCAATCTTATAAATCTAATGAAACCATTATTCAAAAATTAGATTACACAAAACTAAATCCAACTCAACATTTTATGTTTAAACGTGTATTACACGGTTTGAATGTATATTCCAAAGAAGAAGTTGCTGCTATGCATTGGGATAAAAAACGTAGAATTAAAAAAGTTTGGAAAAGAGGTCAAGATACCATTAATGAATGGAAACAAGTATTGGCTAATAAGTATGCTAATGCATTCTTTAAAGTAACTTTTGGGGAGAAAAGTGCTTTGGTTAGAGATCTATTGGCCCATCCTGTTACGGATGTATCACCAGATTACAGAAATAGAATGACTCTTAAAGATTTAGGAATCACATATGAAGATGTAATACTAAGGTTTATGGCTGTAGGTTTATTACCTAAAAATTTTCTATCTATAAAATGAAGAAAATGTCTAAAAAGCTGGCACGTTTGACAAGAGAGTATAGTAAATTAAGAGCAGAGTTTTTACTAAACCGTCAGATGTGCCACGCTAAAATTCATAATTGTACATTAAAAACAACTGATGTGCATCATATGAAAGGTCGTGGCAAATATCTATTAGACCAAACTACATGGCTCCCTGTATGTAGAAACTGTCACATGTGGATAGAAGAACATCCTCAAGAATCCAAAGAATTAGGATTCAGTATCTCAAAAAATGATTAATTATGAAAAGATTTATTTATTATATTTTATGGACAAGTTTAGTGTTTAGCCCCAGGTTTCTTGTGGCTCAAACACAAGAAGATACCACACTTCAAAAATTTGATAATGGACAAAAATATATCAAGTTACATTACGCAGATTATGCTAAATTAATGAATGATATTATTGATTTAAAAGATATGTTAATAGAACTTGATACCATAGGAGCATTTGATGATTTAGAATTAGAAACTACTCTAAAACGTATGTGGTTAATTTTATTTGAAACACGTTATGAAAAAGAAGAATTGGAACAAGAATGAATGGCAAGGAAGATCAAAACAAAATGTAGATTATTCAACTAAAGCTACAGCTATATGTTATATATCTGGTATTGTCATATTGATTATTTATTTATTAAAAGAATTATTATGAAAAAGTATATAGAAATTGGATTATATGCCTTATTAACTATGGTTATGACAGGTTGTGATTATGAATATGCTGCTGCACAAGATGCTATGCATGCATATGATCTTCCTTACAAACCTATAAAAGGTACTAATATTGAGAAATTTATTGATCATTCAGAATGGCAAACTACTCAGTATGTAACTTATGATGGGAGTTGGAGAAAAATTAAATACCCTGGTGGTGATGTGCCATCAAACATTGGAGTTTGTACTGATGTTGTAATTAGAGCATTCCGTGCTATTGACATAGATCTACAACAGTTAATTCATGAAGATATTACAAAAAATCTAAGTATTTATAACAAAAGATATAAAACTAAAAGAATTGACCCTAATATAGATCATAGAAGAACTCAGAATATTCAAACTTATCTTACAAGAATAGGTGCTAAACGCATCAAGATAAATTGGGTAGGTGATTTAAAACCAGGAGATATTGTATTTTATAAAATAGCAGCTGGCCATGTTGGTATTGTTACTGATGAAGGTTACGGTCAATATAATCATGAATATTATAAGATATCACATAACATTGGAGGTGGTCCAGAATTAGAGCACTTTTATATGGAACCTTATGAAATTTATAGGTTAGATGATTCTATTATAAGAAAAATGCAAGCAAATTGTAGTTATAGTTATGCAAGTAACAAATAGAGAAAAAGTTCAAAAGAAAGCTTTAGAAATAACCCTAGGTCACAAACGTTGTGGCTTAGGGATTTCTATGGGTGTTGGTAAAACTAGAATAGCATTGCAACATCTTATAAAAAACTATGATCCTACTGCTAAATATTTAGTTGTAGTTCCAAAGAATACTGTAATGGATTCTTGGAATGATGAAATGGTTAAGATGAAGAATATTCATTTATCATCACAAATAGAATTTGTAAATTATAGATCTATACATAAACGTAATCCAAATGACTATGATATAGTTTATTTAGATGAGTGTCATAACTTATTATTTTCACATGAAGAGTTTCTTAAAAACTATAATGGGAAAATTTTAGGTTTAACTGGTACACCACCTAAAAAAGGATCAGAGAAGTATACAATGGTTAAAAGATATTGTCCTATTGTATATGAGTTTAGTGTAGATGAGGCAACAGATAGTAATATTCTTAATGATTATAAAATTGTAATCCATAAACTTCAATTGTCTAAACTTTCTACGTTTGCAAAGAAAAACAAAAATGGTGGTAAGTGGTACACTTCTGAAGTTAAAGACTATCAATATTTAACCGGTAGATGTCAACAAGCTATGACTGCCAAACAACAACAGTTTGCAGCAATAATGCGTATGAGAGGATTAATGGAGTATAATACTAAAGAACAATACTTAAAAGGTATATTAAAAAATATATCATCTAAATGTATAGTCTTTGCAAATACTCAAAAACAAGCAGATAGAGTATGTAAACACAGTTATCATTCAGGCAATAAACAATCTGAAGAAAATTTAGAATTATTTAGTGATGGAAGAATTAATAGATTATCTTGTGTATTACAGCTCAGTGAGGGTATATCTATTCCTGATTTGCGTCAAGGTATTATTATGCATGCTTATGGTAATAATAGGAAAACGGCACAAAGAATAGGTAGATTATTAAGATTATCACCAGATCAAAAAGCTGTTTGTCATATATTATGTTATGCAAACACTATTGATGAGAAGTGGGTTAATGATGCATTAAAAACATTTGATCCATCAAAAATTGAATATTTTAATCCTTTAAATACTTAAGTGGAGAAATGCAGCTTCAGTAGGCCAAAATCACTGAACATATTAGGGGGACTGTATGGCGTGTTCCCCTCTGCATCTTTTAATTAAATTGTAATGAGTCAAATAGATACACAAATAAATATAGATGAATTAATATCAGAACTTAATGGTAAAACATTAGTTCTCTATAATGATGATCATAATACATTTGACTATGTAATAAAATGTTTAATGATATGGTGTGATCATTCTTCAATTCAAGCTGAACAGTGTGCAATGATTGTGCACACAAAAGGTAAATGTTCTGTTAAACATGGAGTTTACTCTAAGTTAGAAGGAATACAATATCTTTTATCAGAAGCAGGTTTAACTGTAAGTATAGAATAATGGGAAAAATGAAAGAAATATTCATGCAAATGCGTGAAGAAGAACGTAATGAAAATATAGAAAAGCATATAGAATCAATAAATACACCAAATTCTAATCAAGAAACGGATATTTTATGTCCAAATTGTATGGTTGATGGTTTATTGCCATCTGATAATGACAATGAATTAGTTTGTATAGAATGCGGTTATGATTTTATTAGGATTGATTATAATACAGTAAGATTTAAATGAAAAAGAAAATATTAAAATCCTTATTACTTTTATCCTTTAGCATAATCTTAATAGGATTAAGCATATACACAAGTCATTTTATAACTATAAATGATCATAGTGACTCTAAAGATAAATTTATTTATTTATCTGATAATGGATACCACATAGACATCATAATACCAGAAGATAATTATTATTATTGTTATGGTTGGGGAAGTAGAGTATTTTTTATGGAAACTCCAACATGGGATGATGTTACATTTAATATAGCTACACAAGCACTTTTAACTAAACCAGAAAGTGTAATGAGAGAGATAATATATTATACACCACAAGAAAATTGGATTAAAGTGTATATGAATAATGAACAATTTAAAATTGTTAAAGATGAAATAGCTAAAAGTTTCCGTTTAGAGAATGGAAAGAGAGTACATTTAAAAGATAATTTCTATAGTGCCAATGGCAACTACTACTTTTTAAATACTTGTAATACTTGGGTAAATTCAATACTCAAAAAAGCAAATTTAAAGTGCCGTTACTTTACTTTAACTAGTGAAGCACTAATAGAATTATATAAGTAATAATAATGCAGGTGGCATGGGTTATACCCGTTTTCATATTGTCTAGTAGTTTTTAAGTTTTAAGCTGCCTGCATTTTTTAAAAAAAGAAATATGCCAAATATAGCAGACTGGATTGAATATTGGGATCATTTTAATAAAGATTTATATATAGAGTATTTAATAGCAAAACAAAAAAATGAAGAAAGTAGTTAAATTTTTATTAGGAGCTTTACTTGTTTTATTACTATTAGAGATTGGTACACAATTATATATGGAATTTTCTCCTATACTTTGTGCATTAGTAGTACTTACATTTGGTGGTGCATACATTTTAGTTAAATTTAAATAAAATATGAGTAAAGAAAATATAGAAAAACAACTTGAGTTAAAAAAGGCAGAGTTTGAGTCATTAAAATGGATTGTTTCTCAAAACACTCCTAATTATGCTCATAATGAAAGCATAAAAGTTCATGAAGAACATTTAAATCAAGCTATGAGCCTTAAAAAAGAAATTAATAAATTAAAAAAACTTTTAAATACATATGGGTAAAGAAGTAAAAGAAAAAGTGATTTCTGTCTCAAAAGATGGAAA
>CEPN01003487.1_pt1 | contig 24777 bp, 29 predicted proteins | sample 530391 | NCBI WGS metagenome assembly CEPN01 (sample SAMEA2620027, study PRJEB7988) | marine metagenome | isolation source: saline water (ENVO:00002010), including
TTGGTGGTCTAAGATGATCGGAAAAGGCAGACAAATATTTGGCTTGAACGACGACATAGATGATGAAATGACTTTTGAAGATGATGATGCCTTCTATGAAGCATTTGGTGTGCTAGGTTACAGCATTGACGAAACAGATACATTTGAAGCTGAGTACAGAGGCCGCAAAGTAAAACTTAACAAGCCCATGCAGGGAGATGTAAAAAAGTTTAAAGTGTATGTCAAAGATCCTAAAACAGGCAACGTTAAAAAAGTAAATTTTGGACATGGCGGATCATCTGTAAAAGGCAAATCAATGCGAATTAGAAAATCTAATCCAAAAGCAAGAAAAAGTTTTAGAGCAAGACACAACTGTGATAATCCAGGTCCAAAGACAAAAGCACGTTATTGGTCCTGCAGAAAGTGGTAACATGCGACTAAGAGAATTACATGTACTAGAAAATAAATTGTGGGATTATCTCATGACAAAGAACAGCGGTATATTTTATCGTGGCACAGCCGGTAAAGGCCAAGGCACCGGATTGGGAGCATTGGGCAACGGAGTATACCTCACATGGACAGAAGGCATGGCACAAGCGTTTGCAGATCGTGTAGGCGGTGAAGTAAAGAAGTATAAAGTTAAACCAGGTCTTAAAATGGCAGATGCTCAAGGACCTGAAATTAGAGATATCAAAAAAGACATGGGCTATGAGCCTTGGGAATACAGCGATGATCCAATGTATGCCAGTATGATGACCATGGAATTGCAAGATCTAGGCTTTGACGGAGCAGTCAGTGAAAAGCCCGCAGATGGCATTGTAATTTTTGATGAATCCAATGTGGAGTTGGTAGAATGAGATTTCGTGAAATACTAGAAAATGCATGGGATTGGTCGAAAGAAGAAATGGAAGATATGATTCGCACTAGTGCGAAAAAGAATGGCATTGATCCTGATATTGCTGTAAGAGTTTGGAAATCAGAAGGTGGCATGAACAAGCAATCTAATGTTGACAGAGATGGCAAAGGATCATACAACGGCAAAGAAGATAGCTGGGGTCCTTTCCAAATGTATCTAGGTGGCGGCATGGGTAATGCTTATGTTAAAAAATATCATGATGGTGATCCAGATGGTTTGCGTGGAGAAAGTTCCAAAGAAGAAGTACAAAGACAGATAGACTTTGCATTGAATCAAGCAACTAAATTAGGTTGGGGACCATGGATGGGAGCTTCAGCAATAGGTATTACAGGCTATGATGGCATCAAAACAAGAATAGATCCAGATACAGTAGGTAAATTACAGGGAGAGCCTGTGGATTGGTCACACACACTTGATCCATTGGTAAAATCAATCGTTGATAATCCTGATACAACATATGTGTGGGGCAAGAAACCACCCCAAGGTGTAGATTACAAACCTCCAGTATTGCCATATATGGGCACGACAGCAAGAGGTACTGATGCAGGTCCTAATTACTCATCAGAACCAGATCAAAGCACAGTACTTGGTTGGCCAGATTCATTGGAAGAACCAAAATATGATCCAGAACCATATCCTAAATTATCTAAATCACCAAAATATGATCCAGATTCAGGGCGTGGATTTAAACTGGGTAATATCGATGGTACCAAACAAAAGAAAAAAGTAACATACACAGGTGGTAAGAATCCTGCCATAGATCCGGATTACAGATACCAACCATACCCTGGAATGAAACCATGAAGTTTGAAGACCTAAATGAACACGGCAAAATAGTTAAAGGTGTCAACACCACAGCAGATGTTGGTACCAATCAAACTTCTATTGAAGCAGGTAAATTAGGATTCAAAGTAAACAAAGACGGATACCCCCCAGAGTTGCACAGCAAGGCAAAGAAGAACAGCAAACCAAACACGCTGTACAATCTTGGTCTTGCTGAGCAATTCATTGATGATGTATTACAGGTTGACAAACCAGAAAAGAAATTGTACACACTAGAAGAATGGGCATGTATACAAGGCGGACATGAAATGTCTGAAAACATCAGTAAGACTGGCTCAAAACTAAGACGCAAAGAAAAGAAAAAAGACTGTTATATGGGTGATCCTGATTGGCCAGATCTAATAGATGAGCTAGATGAAAAAGAAACTGCACCAAAATGGTATGATGCTGAGCGGTTTCAAGAACCATACACTCCAAAAGATTTAGAATATTGGGTTAACAAATCTAAACAAATGTCCGGGAAAGCTAGAATGAGAGCTTTTGGAAATATATGGGGTCCTCCAACAGCAACTGGTACCGGTTTGAAAGACGGATATGAAAATATATCACATACTGGAACTGCCACTGCCAAAAGTGCAAAGAAAAAAGGACTTAAACCTGGTGATGCAGAATGGTTCGAACATTGGTTTGATCTACCTTACTTTATGAAATCAAAAGTAAAAGAAGAAGTAGAATATCTTGCAGAAGTAAACCCATGGGCAATAGGAGCTCTTGCATGGTTGGCGTACAAAGGATACAAAGTAGGTAAAAATGCATTCAACGTTATTAAAAATGCACCTCCAGGTTCAATCAATGCTGATAACCTAATACAACTTGCAGTTGGCGGAGGAGCGGCGGCAAAACTAGCCTACGATAAAATGACAGGCAAGCATAATAAAAAGGAACCAACCACAGAAGAAACAGATGATGTGATTGCACGAGCAGAACAATTTGCACAACAGGCTCATGCTGATCATAAACGCAAATACACAGGTGATCCTTACTATGTGCATTTGGATGAAGTGCGTAACATTGTAAAAAGTGCAGGTGGCAACATCAATATGCAGGCCGCGGCACTATTGCATGACACCATAGAAGATACAGCAACCACAGAACAAGACATTAAAGATGAGTTTGGTCCTGTTATTGCTAAACTTGTGGTTGAACTCACAGATGTCAGCAAACCAGAAGATGGTAATAGAGCAACACGCAAAGGCATAGATAGAGATAAGTTAGCAACTGTTAGTGCAGATGCACAGACAATCAAGTATGCAGATCTAATCAGCAATGGCAAGGACATTGCAAAAAATGATCCTAAGTTTGCAAAAGTGTATCAAAAAGAAAAAGCAGATCTGCTTCGTGTTATGACCAAAGGCAACAAACGTTTGTATCAACAGGCATATGATCTATTGCCAGATGAATTAAAAGAATGGGTGTGTGGCAAGTGTTATAGTGAACCATGCAAATGTAAAAAATTAAAAGAAGAAAACATGAATGTGCAGAACGTACTGAACAAAGATCTGCAAGAGCTTGATGGTGTGTTTGACAAAAACGGATTTGAATTGCGTATTGTGGGTGGTGCAGTAAGAGATATAGCACTAGGCAAAACTCCTAAAGATGTAGATTTGGCCACAGACGCAACACCCAATGAAATGGAACGTATATTTGATAGAGCAGGAATCAAGAATAAACCCACAGGCATTGAGTATGGTACAATTACTGCTATTATGAATGGTGTGCCGTACGAAGTTACAACACTGAGAGCAGATGTAGAAACAGATGGCAGACGTGCAGAAGTTAAATTTGTACGTTCATGGGAAGAAGATGCCAAACGCAGAGACCTAACATACAATGCAATGTCATTGGATTTTGATGGTAACCTGTATGACTATCATGGCGGTATGGATGATCTACAAGACAAAGTAAGTAGATTTGTTGGTGATCCTGCAGAACGCATACAGGAAGATTATCTGCGTATACTACGTTACTTTAGATTCCAAGGCAAACTAGATTCGCCGAGATGGAGCAAACAAACCATTGGTGCAATCAAAGACAATGTGCAAGGTCTGTCTAACGTGAGTGTAGAACGTGTGTGGCAAGAAATGAGCAAACTGCTCAGTGGCAAAAACATTGCACAAATATTAAAGTTTATGGATAAAGCAGATGTGTCCAAACAAATCAATCTATCCACAAGCAATGCCAGTAAAGTTGTTGATAACCAAGATGCTTTGGTTAACCTAGCACGTTTGGTTGATGATAGCAGTATTGCAAAACGTTGGAAAATGAGCAACGATGAACACGACACACTAAACTTTTTAGTGACACACAAAAATAAAAATTTAGACAGAGCAATGGTACAAGAACTTATTTCAGATGGTGTTGATAAAAACATGCTCACAAAGTTAGCAATGCTACAAGGCAAAACTGATTTGGATCTGTTGATAAAAAGATTTGATCCTAAATTTCCTGTGTCGGGTGATGATCTGATTGCTAAAGGTATGAAGCCAGGGCCTGAGCTTGGTAAGACACTAGCTGATCTACGTAACAAATGGAAGCAGAGTGATTTCAAAGCAACCAAAAAAGATCTACTAGGTGAAAGCATTAAGTCTTTCACGGAGCCAAAGTTTGAAGTAGAATGGGACGAAGCAAAACGTTATCCTGAATTTGTAAAAATTGGCAAAGAGGCTTGGATTGAACTTGCTAAAAAAGGCAAACCAATAGATGTAGACGATGAACTTGCAAACAAAATTGAAAACACAGAAGCAGGTGAAGAAAATAGACATGAATTTGATAACTTGGAAGAGCCAAAGAAAGAACGTTTCCGCAAGGCAGTAAAGGCAGGCACAGTTGAACTACCAATTATTGCACGTTACAGCGATGGATATTTAGAGTTGGTTGCAGGCAATACTAGACTCACAGGTATGATGCGTGAATTTGGTTCAGGCAAGGCTTGGATTTTTGATGTTCCTGATGAAATAGCAGTACTTGGTGAAGAAGGTCCATTTGGTGTACTGGCTCGTAAAGCCGGACATGCCGTATTTAAATCACAGTACAAGAAGGCCGCAGAATTCCTACACAAAATACTCACAAGAAAATACAAAGAAACTGGTGGACATCTAAGACACACACTTGGATATTATGCAATGATGATTGCCACTCAAACAGGCATGAAACTTAATTGGCGAGAGCTTCAAGCAGAATATTTGGACATGTATGGCAATGAATTTTTTGAAGATGAGTTAACAGAAGATGCTGTACCATATGCGGATATTGCCGCCATGGCAACTGTGGCAGGTGTAACATGGCCTATAATGAAAAACATGATAAAGGTTGCATGGAAAACTGGTAAAGGCATGTACAAGATTACACGCATTGCACAAAAGGCAGGTGTAAAACTTGCTAAATTCTCAATGGGGGAAGAAAATGAAAAATCAAAATTTGTACCCAATGAACAACACAGTAGACGAAAGAGTCAGGCGATACACAGATATTCCTGAAAAACAGTTTATGAAAAAACAAAAGATTAAACGCAGTACAACCAAGCTACTACGACAAGAAGCAAAGCAACTGCGGAAAAGTTATAAATAAGTATATGAAGATAGCAGATATCATACAAGAAACAACATCGGCAAATATTGCCGTAAGCATGGCAGGTGGCAACGGTTTTGCAAACGGTGGCCCAGGTACTATGATAAGAAGAAAAAAGAAAAAAGATGATGTTGCCCCGGAGAAAAAAAATGTCAAAAAATAAAGCACAAGTAAACGAAGGCGTACTTGACGATATGGATGAAGACGGTTGGATGGCAAAAAGCCAACTGTATCAAACTGCCAAAATGGCAATAGAATTGCACAAAATGATACAAGACACAGACAACTTGGAACCATGGGTGCAATCAAAAATTACCAAGGCCGCAGATTACTTAGATTCAGTAAGACGCTATATGGAGTATGAAGCAGTTAATTCTTATCCGGGAGAAGCAACTGAAGAAGCACCTGTTGAAGTTAAACAAGAGTCAAGAATTAGAATGGCTGATTTAGCAGACATTGATCAAGCATGGCCTAAAATATCCCAACTAAAAATGAAGTTGCATGATCAAGGTATGGAGCCTGAAGATGCACAAGATGCCGCGGCTGAAAAATTAGGTTATGATCCTGAAATGGTTGATCATTATCTCAAATACAAATTTGGTGAAAGCAATGAATTAGACGAAGGCGAAGTTGTAGGTGAAGCATTTGAAAAAGACGAAGTTATGGCAATAATGAAGAAGCACCCACAGGACGTTGCAAGAATGAATCGTGACGGAGATATCAATACTGCATCAGGATTGTTTACAGCTTTATATCGTTACTATTTAGACTCAGGCGAAATGCCATATGGTGTAGCAAAAGCTAGAGAAGGCGATCCAGTAGAATGGATCATGGACAGACTGGATGACATGGGTTTGATGGAAAGTCAAATTGATGAAGGATACGAATCATCTGTGCTAAGAGTAATGAAGGATCACGGAATAAGTGCATACTTCAGTAATGGTGTAATGTATGTGGATGCCATGGACATGGACAAAGCCAAAGAAGCATTAGAACTAGATAGTGATATCACAGAACTGCCTAAAATGGTAGCAGAAAAGGCCAAAGAGTCAATTGGTTCTGACACAGAAGATCTTTGGATGGAAAAATTGGCCGCCGCAGGTCTAAAGAGTGCCACAGAAGGACGAATGAGTGATGTTGCGGCCGCGGCCGATGAAGTTGCCACAATGATTGAAGGTGGTGCAACTGACCAAGAAATCATGGATCACACAGGACTTAATACTGCACAGGTTAAATTTTTAAGAAACTCTTTGCAAGATCGACCTGCACAGTATGAAGGCAATTATCCTAGCAAATTACCCAAAACTCACAAAAACTATAAAGCTCAGCAGGCCGCTGTAGCAATTAGTAAACAAGGCGGTTAATTAGGTAACCCATGCATTGGGGAAATAATCTTAAAAGACTACAGGTAGACATGACCAGCTACTGCAATGCTAAATGTGGAGCATGTGCTAGAAATCTCAATGGTGGTGCAACAGTTCCTGGATTAAAACTTCAACACTTTGATACTGATATTTGGCATGAACTAGCCGAGCAAACTGCTGGCAATTTACAAAAACTTTCACTCAACGGCAACTGGGGTGATCCTGGTATGCACCCACAACTTATTCCCATGCTTGAAACTTGGATTGCATTTCATGAAGATTGTGATGTGGTTATTCATACCAATGGAGGTATGCACAAACCTGACTGGTGGAGTGAACTTGCAGGAGTGTTGCGTAATCATAGACACAGGATTATTTGGAGCATCGATGGTATAGGCAAGGATCATGAATTGTACAGACGTAACACAAGTTATGATCGAGTGATACAAAATTTAAGAGCTTTCAATTCTGCAGGAGGCAACTCAGAGTGGATCATGACACTTTGGGATCACAACTACAAAGATGTTGATCGTGCAAAAGCTCTAGCTACCATGCTGGGCTGTTATTGGTTTCAATCAAGACGAAACAACAGCGGAGATGCATGTCCTATCAAAAACGATAAAGGTAAAACAGAGTACACACTCACAGCCAAAGAAGCCAACGAGCATGGTGTGTTTGAAACTATACAATTACCCAATTTGCAGTCTGTGGACAAGCACAGCAAACGCAAAGACTTTCCAGATCAAACAGTATCCAAATGTCCATGGTACAATCAGTTTGAAGTGCAAATAGATCCATTTCACAGAGTATGGCCATGTTGTAATATCAGCATATACGGACACATTGAGGGTTGGCCACGTAACCCCACAATAGATCAATCCAGTATATTGCATGATGATTTCAATGATTTACAAAAACACAACATATATGACATACTTGATCATGAATGGTATAACACAACTTTAAGTAATTCGATACAAAATGCAAAACTGGCTGTGTGTAGAAATAACTGTAATGTGCATAAATATCAATAACAACGGAGCCTCACTATGAAGATTACAGATTTTACTCATGAACGCAAACTTTCCAAGGACGAAGAAAAGAAAAAAGAAAAAATCGTCAAGGGCATGAAGAAAAACAAAAAAGATTTTAAAAAGCGTTATGGCGATGAAGCTGAAGCAGTAATGTATGCCACAGCAACAAAACGTGCCAAGGGTGAAAGTGTACAAGAAGCTAAAAAACTAAAAGAATTTCCAAATAGATGGAGTACCACAAGCACAAGTGATGCTGGTGTAACCACTACAAAATTTAAAGGCGGTGGCAAAAGTGTAGCCAGTGATGCAGGCACAACAGTTTTTAATCCAGATGGAACAAAAGCAAGTCATACAAGTCCTGCCATAAAAGGATTTAGTCAGACAGTAAACTTCAAAGGCGGACCACGCATTGATAATGTTAAGAACACGTATAGTAACAATGGTATTACTCGAACTACAAATGCTATAGGACAACCAACATCAACAACTGTAAACTATGGTGATGCAAAAGTTTCAGTAGACAATAAAGGCTTTAAGAGTGCGTCCTACAGTATGACTGACAATCCAAAAGATCGTATACGAGTAAGCAGAAACCTAACACCAAAGCAAAATATGGCAAGCCTTAACAAACTAAAACAGTTTAATTCAATTCAAGAAATGGATCCTAAATTTCCACACACAGCAATGACTTCGGGTTTTATAAATTGGCTCAAAGGACAAAATCTTACAATGAAACAGGTAGCCGATCCAATGACTAGATGGAATTTGATGAAGCAATATCAAAAAGAAACAGGCAAAAATATAATTCCATTGGATCCAATGAAAAAAGAAATGCAAGAAATGACAGAGTGGCTTAAAGTAAATGAAGGCTACTATTCTCTACCACCCATTGACAGGAAACGCTATGATGATTTGCCTGGCATGGAAGGTCCAATGATGACTGTCAGTGGCAAGGTTGTATACTATGATCCAAAAATGGGAGCATACTATGACAGAGACTCTGACATGTATCTTTCATATGATGAATTCCAAGCATTAGATAAACCTACCATGCGTAAAGTAGATGAAGCACTAAAATATAACTTCATGGTGCTTGATCGCGATGGTAGAGTAATGGGAATGACCACCGGTGAAAGAGATGCAATGCAAATGGCTAGAGGTGATAATATCAGAGGCGAAACAGGCACCTATGTAAAATTGCGTAGGCCCATGTCACAAACAAGAGGCGACAGATTAATAGGACAACTGCCAGCACATAATTTAGGTGAGTCAAAAACATACATGACTGAAGCAGAATTTGACGAGGCCGCAGGCGAAAAAGATGCATGTTATCATAAAGTAAAAGCAAGATACAAAGTTTGGCCATCAGCTTATGCCTCCGGTGCTCTAGTACAATGTCGTAAAAAAGGCGCCAAAAATTGGGGCAACAGTAAAAAGAAATGAAAATAACTGATATTATAACAGAAAACTACAGCAACTGGGACCACAAATATCCAGCTGAATACAGTAAACATTTAGAAAAAACATTTGGTTCACCAGATGAAATGACTGATGAACAAACAGTATGGCATAACATAGATGGTTTCAAAAGAGTAGTATGTAGAGATGAATACATACTACATGGTTCACCTGCACCACATTATGATTTTGTTTACAGTTATATAGATTTAGAAGTTGATGAAGATCTGTCAGATGAACTAGCAAAGTGTTCAGGTAGTATATTAATAGATCATCTAAAAAATGAAGTGGGTGCTAGATGTGGCAGTCTTACTGCAAATGCTGTAACACTTAACTTTTGTTTAGATGTAGTGCATAATAGAACAAGACCAGTACCAGAAGAATATGAATCACGTATTAAAGCAATGAAACAACAATTTGCTGACGGTGAGCGTTATGAAAATGATTGGTGGGAAGATAAATCAGGTGATGCTGATCCTAACAATCCTTTTTACGCAGATGATGTAGATGAAGGACAACGTTGTTGGAAAGGGTACGAGAAAAAAGGTACCAAAATGATGTTTGGCAAACGTGTTAACAACTGTGTAAAAAAAGAAGATATCAGTGATATAGATGAGGATTTACGTGCATGGTTTGGTAAAGGTAAAAAAGGCGGAGCTGGAGGCGGAGGCTGGGATCGTTATAACTCAAAAGGCGAACGCATTGGCAAATGTGGAGATTCAAAACCAGGTGAAGCAAAACCAAAATGTTTAAGCAAATCAAAAGCCGCAAGTTTAAGAGCAAAAGGTGGCAAGAAAGCTATTGCAACCGCAGTTAATAAAAAACGTAGGAAAGATCCAAATCCTGACAGACGTGGAAAAGCTAAAAATGTTAGCAACACAAAAGGAAAATAAAATGAATCTTGGAGAACAAAAATGAAAGTAATGGATATTCTTGATGACAAGTACACAAAGAAAGGCACATGGATTAAAGATGGTGTGCTTATGTGTAGTAAAGAATGTTGTGGAGCACCTGTAAATGAATGCTCATGTGATTCGAGCTGTAAGAAATGTAACTGCTATAATCTAAAAGAAAATAACGTGATAGAAGCAACGAGCAATGAAATGGCAACACTTAGAAGCATTGTAGACAATCGCCAAGCAGAAAAAATACACGGCATGATGGTAGATATGTTTACTGCAAGTGCAATGGTACAAGTATACGATAAAGTCAACGATGAAAACCAAGCAAAAATGAGAGAGATGCTTACAACTCCAAAAGGTTTTCAACGTATGGCCGATTTTGCACTAAGCAAAATTTCATAGAAGGAGAGAGCTATGTATATCACTGAAGCTATGATTCATAGTATGGAAGAAATGCAACGCAATGCCAGTGAAATGGAAAAACACATCAAAGCAATGATGGAAACTGAAGCAAGAATGCATGGACTAGAACTAGACAGCAGACACAATGCTAGAGACATGTGGAAAACATTGAGTGATCATATGGCAAGCATGCCAGCAAAAGATCCAATGGAACATACACATGCTGATACAGGTGTAACACATTCACATGCAGGCGGAGATGTTCCGCATTCACATGACGATGACGGAGCACCAAGTAGCGTAGAACCACCAGCACCAGCAACAACAGAAATGATTGACAATGGTGACGGCACAATGACACCAGTTGAAGCACCTAAACCTGCTTCTGAATAATTTCATACATCACGGAAGCCCATAATGGGGAACCATTCATGAAAAATCTAATAATTGTTATAGGAGCAGGCCACTGCAACAACGAATATGTAAGTTGGCTACTTAATCATTCTCCTGACACAGGCCCAAGACAGCCTTATCTTTACACACATTATGACAGCGAATGGGGAACTCATTACAGAGCCCAAGATGATTGGATGCTGGAACAGTACGGCACCAGCTTTTTAGATGATTACAAACAGTTCCGTAATCCTAAATATCCACACTTTTTGGATAGAAAAGCATTTGAAAAATGGATACCACAACTGCTAGATGTACATACACATGATGCAATGTCTGTGTATATCAATGTGTTAGATGTATCAGACAGCATAGATTATATTAAAAACAAAGCCACAGAATGGAACATAGATGTGCATTTTGTGACAAGTTTTTGGGATTTTGAAAATTGTCCTGTAAGACACTACTACATAATGATGGAGTTTGATCCAACCAGCACAGATGAAGATCATCCAGAATGTATAATTGACCTAGATTTTATGAGTGCATCACTGGTTGATAGGCATAACCTACAGATTGAAATGCAAGAATATCAACACAAACTGGATCTTGTGGCATATCAAAGTGAAACAGATCACACAGCATGGTTCAAAAAAGTAAAACTAAAAATACCTGCAGACATGTCATATGTTGTAGACAAATACAAAGAACTCAATAAACCTACCACAGCAGACTTGCAAGAACTTAACACATTGACATGGACAAACATACAAGGACGCTATTGGAGATGCGAAACATGGAGCGATTGGCAACGCAAAATAGGTAATCCTAGCTATTTCAAGAAGACTGTTAAGCCTGGCCTAATGGATAAGTAATTATCTAGCTAGAGGAAAAAATCATGCAATTTAATTATACAGTTGAAATGACCAGAGAACTGCTGAAGGGTAATTCACAAGCAGATGAATGGCATGAACACATTGTTTACATGCTTCCCAAGTATGATATAGATACTCCGGAACGTGTGGCAGGATTTATGGCACAATGTGGACACGAAAGCAATAACTTTCGTGTGCTGAAGGAAAATTTAAACTATAGTGCAACTGCACTAGATAAAATTTTTCCTAAATACTTCAGACGTGCAGGCAGAGATGCACAACAATATCATAGACAACCTGAAAAAATTGCTAATGTAATCTACGCAAACAGAATGGACAACGGAGACACAGCAAGTGGAGACGGATACAAGTTCAGAGGTAGAGGTATTATTCAACTTACTGGAAGATACAATTACACACAGTTTGCAAAAAGCATTAACACAGGACTTCGAGCTACTGTTGAATACTTAGAAACCAAACAAGGTGCATTAGAAAGTGCATGTTGGTTTTGGGATACCAATGGATTGAATGCAATAGCAGACACACAAGACATTGTTAAAATGACTAAACGTATTAATGGTGGAACGATTGGACTTGATGATCGAAAAAAGCATTACAAACACGCACTTGAAGTATTTGGTGGTACATGGACACCGCCAAAAGTTACTCATAGTACTGTGAGAAAAGGCAGTAAAGGCGCCACAGTCGAAGCAGTACAAAAAGTATTGGGTATCAAAGCAGACGGAGACTTTGGGCCTGGTACTGAAACAGCAGTCAAAGACTGGCAACGTAGACATGGATTGATACAAGATGGTATTGTGGGTCCTGCTACCTTGCGTGAAATGGGAATAATGTAATGTCTATTATTGAAACTAATTTTGGTCACAGAGTTGACCCCAAAAGGATTGCATTGGGCTCTGCTTCAAATATCAACAAGCAAGGTGCCTTTTATGTTTTCAGTATAAGGGTTGACAGTGATGATGTTAGAGAATATTCATTTACGAACCACAGCCGAGCTGTTGCAATGCGTAAAGTTCTAATCGAGCATTTAGAGAATAGAATTAGAACGCAATTACAACGGATCGCATAATGTGGGAAATGATTGAAAGAATGGCGACTGATCGTCTTTGGATATACACCAGCATTGCTGGTGCTTTGTTTGGTGCCGCCTTTTTGGCATGGTTTCAAGGCACACGAGCAGGATTATGGTGTTATGCACAGTTTGATCGTTTCCTAGACTATTTGGTGGAACGTTGGGGTTGGACATGGTTGCAACAACCAGAAGATGCCTGGCGCCAACGTTATCCACGCATAACAGCAAAAATTGATGAGTTAGAACATAGAATAAAAGAACTGGAAAAGTAATGACAGAAGTTGATATTAAAGATTGGCTAACACAAAAAATTAAAAAAGAGTCAAATGAAGATGAACTGGTGGTAAAACAACAGGTCAAAAAATCTAAACGCAGGAGGAAAGACGATGGACAAGATAAAAAAGTGGGCACAAAAAAGACTGGAAGAGCATAGCACCTGGAATGGTCTAGGCTTTATTCTTATAGGTTTAGTAATTTTACTTGCAAAACCCTTTGCTACTCTATTTGCATATGCGGCCATTCTCTATGGTGCTTATGCTGTATACAGCAAATGGCCATAAAAGTGCTTGACACTAGATAAAATTAGTGTTAGTATAAGAGAATATTAATCAAAGGAGGGCTGTATGCCTACAAGAACGTATTCAAGCGAAGAAATCACAAAACTTAAACAACTAGTAACTGAAGGTGTACAAACTACACAAGAGATTGATGCACTCAAGGAAGGTCTGCGTGAAACTGTTAAAGCAGTCGCAGAAGAACTAGACACCAAACCTAGTGTGCTTAACAAAGCAATTAGGGTTGCTTACAAGCGAGACCTAGGACAAACACAAGATGATATGGCACAATTAGAAGATATTCTTGATGCCGTAGGACATTCTGATTGACAACTATAACAATTAACTGTAAAATTAATACATGAGTTACGTAGACGCATTTCACGACAAAGATCGCGATTGCATTCAAGTGGTAGAAAGACGTGGCAGTGAACGCTCATTCACTGAGTATCCTGCTCGTTACACATTCTATTACAAAGATGTAAAAGGTAGATATGTGAGTATCTATGGCGATAAACTTAATCGTATCAGTGTAAACACACTTAAAAACTTCCAAAAAGAAAAGAAGATACACGGACACAAGAAACTGTTTGAGTCTGATATTAATCCTGTGTTCAAGTGTTTGGAAGAGCATTACATCAGCGAAGATGCTCCTAAACTGCACAAATGCTTCTTTGATATTGAGGTTGATTTTGACAAAGACAAAGGCTTTGCCGATCCGGCTGATCCGTTTAATCCTGTGACAGCTATTGCATTGCATTTGGATTGGATAGGCAAAACCATATGTATTGCTCTTAAACCAAGCAAAATGGACACAGAACGTGCCAAAGAAATCATGGCTGGCTTTCCAGACAGCATACTGATGGACAATGAATCCGAACTGTTAACTACATTTTTGGATCTCATTGATGATGCAGATATATTAACTGGTTGGAACTCAGAAGGTTTTGATATTCCATACATGGTTAATCGTATAGCAAGAGTTCTTGGTAAAGAGCATACAAGACGTTTTTGTTTGTGGAACAAGTATCCACGACAGAGAGATTATGAAAAGTATGGCAAAGATCAAGTAACATTTGATTTGTATGGTAGAGTGCATTTGGATTATCTTGAACTGTATCGCAAATACACATATCATGAAATGCACAGTTATTCTCTAGATGCTATTGGTGAATATGAACTCAAAGAACGTAAAACAGCCTATGAAGGCACACTAGATCAACTGTACAACAATGACTTTGAAACGTTTATACAGTACAACAGACAAGACGTTGAACTGTTGGTTAAACTGGATGCAAAGCTACAGTTCATTGATTTAGCAAACGTGTTGGCACATTCCAACACAGTTCTACTTCCAACAACAATGGGTGCGGTTGCAGTTACAGATCAAGCCATTGTTAACGAAGCACACAGACTGGGTAAAATTGTTCCAGACAGAACAAGACGTGGCGAAGAATATGCGGCCGCTGGTGCATATGTGGCCAATCCAAAACGTGGTTGGCATGAGTGGATTGGCAGTATAGACTTGAACAGTCTATATCCAAGTATTATTCGTGCTTGTAATATGAGTACAGAAACCATTGTTGGACAGATAAGGCAAACTCGCACCAATGAAATGATTGAAGCATCACCTAGTTTAGCACAGGCTTGGGATGGCAAGTTCAATGCATTAGAATATGATTTAGTAATGAACAAAGATGTTGTTGAACTAATGAGTGTAGACTTTGATGATGGTAGACACATCGAAGGCACAGGTGCAGAGATATATGAACTTATATTCAATAGTGGACAGCCTTGGAACTTGACTGCAAACGGCACAATATTTAAAACTGACAGCAAAGGTATTATTCCAAATCTGCTGGAACGTTGGTATTCAGAACGTAAAGAAATGCAGAAGAAAGCCAAAGACAATCAAGCCAGCGGTAACAAGATTGACTTTGAGTATTGGGATAAACGACAGTTGGTTAAAAAGATTAACCTAAACAGTTTGTATGGTGCGATCTTGAATCAAGGCAGTAGATTCTATGATCAACGTCTTGGACAATCCACAACACTAACAGGTCGTTGCATTGCAAGACACATGGCATCGCAACTTAATAAGATTATTGCAGGTGATTATGATCACAGAGGTGAAGCTATTGTGTATGGCGACACAGATTCTGCGTATTTTAGTGCATATCCGTTACTAAAAGAGCAAATTGAACAAGGCGAGATTCAATGGAACAAGGATACTGCGATTAAGTACTATGATGCAGTTTGTGAAGATGTCAATGATACATTTCCAGGATTTATGAAACGTGCATTTAATGTGCCAAAGTCAGTGGGCAAGGTTATTGCCGCCGGTAGAGAAACTTGTGCAACTGCTGGTATATTCATCAAGAAGAAACGTTATGCAATTATGGTATATGACAACGAAGGCTACAGAGAAGATTCAGATGATAAGCCTGGCAAAGTTAAAGCAATGGGTTTGGATCTTAAACGTTCTGATACTCCTGAATTTATGCAAAACTATCTTATGGAATTGCTGGTACTCACACTCACAGGTGGCACAGAAGATCAAGTGCTTGAAAGTATTAAAGAGTTTAGAACTGCTTTTCGCGAACGCCCAGGCTGGGAAAAAGGTACACCAAAACGTGTGAACAATCTAACTAAACACACAAAGGTGTATGAGAAAACAGGCAAGTGTTCAATCGGACATGCACTCGCCGCCATTAATTGGAACAAAATGTGTAAAGTAAACAGTGATGCTTATAGTTTGCCAATCACAGATGGTATGAAAACTATCGTGTGTAAACTGAAAGATAATCCTCTTAAGATGACTAGCATTGCATATCCAATTGATGAAGCAAGAATTCCTAAGTGGTTTCAAGATCTGCCATTTGATCACGATGCTATGGAAGACACCATTATTGACAACAAAGTTGAAAATCTTATTGGTGTTATGAACTACGACTTGGGCAGAAGTAAACTAAAAAACACATTTGAGGATCTTTTTAGTTTTGAATAGTGTTGACAAACACAAACTAATCATGTATAATGAAACAATTACAAACCGGAGACGAATATGAAAGATACAATATTTGACATTGTTAAGCATACCGCAGGGCTTGGATTTATCGAGCAGGTAAAGGTAAGTGGTAGTGCAGAAGAAACTACACTACAGGCCGCGGACACAGATAGAACTGTGGTGCTTAATGCAAAACTACACAAACCTGTAACTGAATTTGATGGAGAATTTGGTATGGGTAACTTGGCATTCTTAAATGGTATTTGCAGTTTGCCAAACTACAAAGAAGATGATGCTAGTGTTGAAGTTAGCAGAAGAGAACGCAATGGAGTTGAAACTCCAGAGAGTTTGAAGTTTAAAGATGGTGCTGGCAACAACGACACTTATAGATTGATGAGCAAAGAGATCATCGAGCAAACACTTAAAACACTCAAGTTCAAAGAACCTAACTGGGACGTAACATTTGAACCCAGCAAAGCAAAAGTAAGTGAACTTACACAGGTTGCTGGTATCTATGGTGGCATTGAACCAAACTTTAGTGTAAAAACTGAAGATGGTAACTTGATTATTACACTTGGTAGTAGTGAAGGTGGCTTTTTAGGTAAACGTACATTTGCAAACAATGTAGATGGTGAAATTAACGAAGGCTGGAGTTGGCCACTCAATCAAGTGTTAGCAATTCTTAAACTCGGAATGAGTGGAATGTGCAACATGAAAATTTCAAGTGCAGGTGCATTGATGATTTCAATTGATAGTGGACTTGGTGTTTACGATTATATTTTGCCGGCGAACACTAAATGAAGCAAGTAAATTTAACCGAACGCAACAAAGACTATGCAGTATTCTTGCCTAGTATCAGTGGCTTCTATCAAACTTTTATTAGTAAGCAACAAGAAACTGGCAACTATATTGAGCAGGATCGTATTCCTGCTGAGTTTGAACGTGGCATAGAAGGTTGTAATTTTTTAAACAAAGATCAAGCCTATTATGATTATAAATGGGCTCTATATAGTGCCGGACATGCTCAACTTGATGTTACAAAAAGTAATGTAGAAGAACGCATGATCCAGCAAAGAGATCGCCCAAATACATTTATATTGGGTGACAGTGGTGGTTACCAGATCGCTACAGGTGTTATAAAGTTTGATTGGCCAAACTTTTTTGAAACGCCAAATCAACCTAACTACGTAGGTGAAGCCGATAAACTACGTCAACGTATACAAAACTGGTTAGAACATACTGCTGATTACAGTATGATCATTGATGTGCCTAGCTGGGCCGCTCGTCCTCCTCTCAACAAAAAGACAGGTCTTAGCAACATTCAAGAATGTTTAAAAGCTACACAATTCAACAGTGACTTTATTATACGTAACAGACTAGGCAAAACCAAGTATCTAAATGTGCTACAAGGCAGTGATGATCTTGAAGCAGATTTGTGGTATGACGAAGTTAAGCATCTGCCTTTTGAAGGTTGGGCAATGGGTGGTAATAATATGCAGGACATGAAATTGTTTTTGCGTAGAATGATCAACTTGCGAGACGATAAACTGTTAGAAAAAGGTGAGCGAGATCTTATACACGTTCTAGGAACCGGTTTGCTAGAATGGAGTGTAATGCTTACCGCAGTTAAACGTAAACTTCGCGAAACTGTCAATAGCGATCTGGAAATCATGTTTGACTGTGCATCGCCTTTCTTGGCAACTGCATATGGACAAATGTACACACAACATGTACATCAAAATGATAGGTTCAGTTATATCATGGACAAAGCATTAGATAATAAAAGTCTTGCTGAAAGTAAGATTCCGTTGCCGTGGACAAGTCCTATTGCTGAAAGATTAAACATGGGTGATATATGTTGGTACAAACCTGGCATGTTAAATAAGTTAGGTAAAGAGGGCAAAACTAGTTGGGATAGTTTTAGTTACTTCTTAATGATGGCACACAATGTATATCAACACATTGAATCAGTACAAAGAGCCAATGCACTTACAGATGCAGTAGTGGCAAGCTCTGATGTTGATTTGTATGATTGGCAAAAGAAGTTAAAAAGTAAAAGTAAAATAGGTGAACTTAACAAGTGGGTTCCACGTAACTTGGTTTACTTTTATGAGCTTGTAGACAGAGTGTTTGAAAGCGAAAAGCCAATGGACGTGATTAATAACAATAGTGCATTGCTTGAAGAACTCAGTAAAAACAAAAGACACACCAGCACAAACACAATGATGGGTGCATTTTTTGAAGCCGAGGCAACTGATAATGCTGACAGTACAATGGAGTTCGACGAACAAGAAGCTATGGAAAAACTTAGTGAGGTTGTATAATGAATGATGAACTAAACATGTCAATTCGTAAATTTCTAAAACAAGTTGGAGTTACTTCTCAACAACAAATAGAATCTGGTTGGAGAGATAAAGGAAGTCCAGAAGGTGTTAATTATAAAGTGAAAGCAGTTTTAACAGTTGAAGACTTGGGTATTGAACATACTATTGAAAGCGAAATAAACGATGGACTTAAATGAGTTATCGATCAAAGAACTAGAGCAAAGATTTCATGATTTAAAAAAACAAGTGGCCAAAATGGAAAGAGAACGACAGCATACTCGTGATCCAGACCATAAAGCTGAATTGAGAGATTTAAAAAAATCTAAGCTAATAGTAAAAGATATGCTTGACAAATCTAAAAAATAGTGCTAGGATAATATTATGATTACAGAAAGAGTTTACAAGGACAGGGCTTATGGCCCGAAGACAGACGGATCTATATCTATGTTTACAGGCAAAGAAGTAGAACATACACCAGCACATGGTATGCAAACATTATTTGTAGTTGGTCTACAGCCGTTTGATGACATTATCAACACGGCAAAAAAACACAACTGTGAACACATTTACTTTGGTGCTAACATGAGTTACATCAAACAAAGTCAAGGCTGGACACCTCTTATTAATCGTGTGTTGGATGAAACTGATTATTGGGTAACATTGGACTACAAAGTCAGTGATGCTAAATTTGTACAGGTACAAAATTTTAATCGCAGTACAAAGTATATCGATATGATAAGTGTAACTGTTCCTAACATTGACAGTTTGAGTGCAAATGCTTGTATCAAATTAGATGATACAGGATTTGATGAAACAAATAGAGGTGTATGGGTTTGGAATGTAAAGAAATTGCAAGACGACTCGGTGTACACACCTTGGTCTAAATATTCAGAAGACGAACCTATAGGAGATAATTGATGGTTAAAAAAATTAGACTCGTTGACAAACCTGATGGTGATGTAACGAAAACCACTAGCAGTGGTGGTGGAGATGGCAGTAATCCTGCACTTATGGAATTGCTAAAGAGCATGGACTGGAAACTTTGGGAGTTGTTACAGATTGCTCAGCGATGGGAAACAGGTCAGGAACTGGCAAAAAAGGCAGAAGAAGATGACACTAAAAAGTCTGAATCTACCAAATGAAGATCCTGAACCAGAACGTTATTATGAATGGATGCTATGGAAAGGCAGGCAAGAAGATAAAATGAAAAAAACACTACAAAAAACTTCAAGCATGATATGGGTAACATTCCAAAAAGAAGGAATACACAAATATCCTGCCGCCTTAGAAGATCCTAAACTAGCAACAGGTGATGAATATGATGTGTCGTTTTTAGGATATCCACACAGGCACATATTTCATTTCAAAGTTGAGATTGAAGTATTTCATGATGATAGGGACATCGAATTTATCCAGTTCAAACGTTGGTTGGAAAAACTGTATTCCGAAAAAACACTTGAACTAGATTATAAGAGTTGTGAAATGATCTGTGATGATCTTGCACAACAAATCAATAACAAATATCCGGGCAGAAAAATTAACATTACAGTAAGCGAGGATGGAGAAAATGGTGCAACCATTCAATACACGATATAGAAAACCCAAACGGATCAGTTTACAGGATATCAAATACGATCTCCTAAAAATTATTGAGCCGTATGATGGCGTACTATATGGTGAACAAACCTATGGACTTGTTACAAATTTGTTTGACAAGTACTTGGGTGATTTAAAAAATTGGCGTATGATTGCTGATTATACGATTGCAAGTACTGAAAGAGAAAACAGTATCACACTTGATGTGGCTGTTAAACTGAGTGCTGATCGTAGTCCTAAGAAACTAAAAATTCACGTAGGGCTTTATAAAAGTAACTGGCCCAATGTGAAAGCGGAGGCGGCATGAGAAAACTGTTTTATATGGGCTTGGAGCCTTATGAAGGCAGGTACACTCTACAGTTAGAAGAATGGTCACGTAGAGCATTTAAAAAACGTGGTCTTTCATGGGTTAGTGTGCCTGGCACAACTATAGACAACACAAAGTCAATACAGGTTGGTCAGGTCCTAGATGCACACGGGAGAAGTTATTTTGCAATGTCGCAAATGATGAATCTCGTACAAATGATGCGTAATGGTGAAGTAACAGGTGAAGACTGTGTCTTTTTTGAAGATATGTTTCAACCTGGTATGGAATCACTTCCTTACATTATGGATCAAATTCCAGCAGAACAACGTCCTAAAGTTTGGATACGTTGTTTGGCACAGGCAGTAGATCCAGATGATTTTGTTCATGTATGGGGCATGAGCAAGTGGATGAGCTTGTATGAAGAAATGTGCAATGAGTTTGTTACAGGCGTGTTAGCAAGTAATGAAGAAATGGTTGCACACATGAAGATTGCAAACTGGAAGGCACCAATCTATAACGTAAGTGGACTTGCATTTGATAAAACAGAAGTACAACTAAGAGTAGGTGAACTTAAACCTTGGGCAGAACGTCAAAACAGAATTGTGTTTGCGGCCAGATTTGATCAAGAAAAGCAACCAGACTTTTACATGGATCTTGCAGAAAAGCATGAACAGGTTCCAGGTATGAAGTTTGCTATTCTACAAGGCGGACCACTTAGATCCAACAATCCTAAATTTGTTGAAAGAGCGAGAGCTCTTGCTGATAGAGGGGTGCTTGAGATACATGAAAATCTGCAGAAGAATGATTACTATAACATTGTAAATGACAGTAAAGTTATGTTCAACTGTGCATTGCAGGATTGGACAAGCAACACAGTCAGTGAAGCAGATGCATTGGGTTGTAATGTACTGTTTCCAGCATACAGAAGTTTTCCTGAAATATTTGCAAACGATCACGAAAGACTCTATGTGCCTTGGAGCATAGTAGATGCATTCAACAAACTTGTGCCACTTATGGAAAAGCCACACAGAAACATAGGTAAGATTTCAGATTGGACCAGTGCAACCATAAGTAGATATATCGACATTATGGAAGGTAATGGCGAGTATTGGAGACGAGACACTAATCGCTATAGAGATTATGTAGCAGAGAGGAAATACTAATGAAAAAACTTTTTACAATTTTTTGTTTTGTAGTTGCAGGATGTCATCCAGTGAATGCATCTGAGATACTTGCAACTATTGTTAACATTCAACCAAATTACTATTGGGAAAAAACTAATGTTCCTGTAGAAACTTGTGAGAATGTTCAAGTACCAATCTATGGTCAAGTACAAGGTCAAGGAGCCACCGGTGGTGACGTACTTGCAGGTGCTATCATTGGTGGTATATTAGGTAAAGCACTCACAGGTGACGACAAGGGTGCAGGGTTTGGTGCTCTAGTTGGAGCAATGGGTTCAGCTGAAAAGAAAAACCAAAGCAGTCAAAAGATTGTTGGTTATGAAACTCGAAAACAATGTGGTGTATTTTACCAAGAAGAATCAATCCGTAAAATTAAAAACTATCGAATCACTTATGAGTGGATGGGCATTAGAGGCAGTAGTTATACATATAACAACTATAGCATTGGTGCAAGAATCCCTGTAAATGTTTCTATTAATGCAAAGTAATACATGACAAATATATTAGTAACAGGTGCGTCTGGTTACATAGGCAGTATTGTATGTGCTGAACTGAATCGACGTGATCATAAAGTAGTGGGTGTTGATAGAAACGCACCTGCCACTCCAACAGATAATTTTTATGAAGCAACTTATCATGATGATTATCAAATACAAAAAATACTACTGAACGAAGAAATTGAAACTGTGATTCACATTGGTGCTACCAGTTTGGTTGGCCCAAGTGTAAAAAATCCAACTCAATACTATGAAAACAATGTAGTTGGCACTAAAATATTAATGGATGCCTGTGTGTCACAGGGTATAAAAAAGTTTATATTTGCCTCAAGTGCCGCCACATATGGTGATTTAGATTCAGATAGTTTAACAGAAGACACAAATGAAACTCCATGCAATCCATATGGTTGGAGCAAACGAATGACTGAAATCATGTTGCAGGATTATTATACTGCCTATGGTTTAGCAAGTGTTAGTTTTAGATTCTTTAATGTAGCAGGTGCAGGATATGGATTAGGGCAAGTAAAAGATGCAACACACCTAATTGCAAGGATCATGGAGAATCCTAAACTTAAAGTTTTTGGCGATACATATGATACGCCAGATGGAACAGCCGTAAGAGATTATGTGCATGTTAAAGACGTAGCTAGAGCTCATGCCCTAGCAGTAGATTACTTAAATAACATTTCAAACTGCGTAAGGTTAAACTTGGGTAGTGGGAGAGGTACTAGTGTACTTGATGTTATTAAAGCAGTCGATAACCAAACTGACTTGAATGTTAAGTACAACGTTGAAGAACCACGTACTGGAGACCCGGCAAAACTGGTAGCAAATATCAGTAAAGCCAAGGACGTTCTTGGTTGGGAACCAGATTACGGATTGGATAAGATTATTCATTCGGCGTATAATTGGTATCACAACAAAGACGTATGAGAGACATCCTCGTCTATAACTCGGAGAAACCTAGATGAAAATTTCAGAAACTATTAAACAAAGACTTGTTGACGCAGGTCAACGATTTCATTCCAACGACAACATCAGTGAGTACATCAAAGAAGGTGAACTTGAACAATTACAAGAAGAAGTAATGGAGGCATTTCAAGATGTCTTGAAAACTTTGGTAATTGACACTGATCACGATCACAACACAGAAGATACTGCAAAACGTATCGCAAAAATGTATGTGCGTGAAACATTTGGTGGAAGGTATGCACCTCCTCCCAAAGTAACCAGTTTCCCAAACATGGGATACAAATCTCTTTACACAAGTGGACCAATCAGTATTAGAAGTACTTGTGCTCACCATTTCCAAAACATCGTAGGTAGATGTTGGATTGGCATTGTGCCTAATGGTGAAGTTATTGGACTTTCCAAGTTCAATAGAATTGTACATCACATTGCTGAACGACCACAGATACAAGAAGAGATGACAACTGAAATAGCTAATCAGCTACAGAAGTTTGCAAAAACACCACACATTGCGGTGGTAGTTAAAGCAGAGCACCACTGTATGACGCATCGTGGTGTAAAAGAACATGAATCAGATATGACAACTGCAATCATGTTAGGTGCGTTCGAAAAAGATCCAGCACTCAAACAAGAGTTCTATAACATTTGTATGAGTATGAAGGGTCATGGCTAAAAACCAAAGAGAGGGCCACAAGGCCCTTTTTTAATTAGGGTGAAACATTTTTTAGTTAAAGAACACCCATAAACCTAAAAGGAGATAAAAAAAATGAAACTATTTAAATCTTTAGCAGTTAGTGTAGTAGCATTACTATTCGCAACAACTGTACACGCAAAAGAAGTAACACTTCTTATGGATTGGTTCCCCCAAGGTAACCAAAGTGTTTTCTGGCAAGCTATGTTAGATAACGACGAACATGATCTAAAAATTATTGTTAAGCCAGGTGGTCCTGGTATTAACACAGCCGCAATGACGGCCGCTGGCTCAGTTGAATTTGGTCTTCAAGGATCAGATTCTGTTATGTCTGCAAACGGCAAAGGTGCTGGTCTTGTGGCAGTATTTGCAAATTTGGATCACGTTCCATATACACTAGTATTTCATCCTGATCAAGGAATCAAATCCATTAAAGATCTTGACGGCAGACGTTTTGCAGTTAAGATGGGCGTGACTTACTGGAAGTGGGTAAAGAAAGAGTACGGAGTAACTGCTGATGAATTTCCACTTAAAGGCGACTTAGGTCTATTCGCTAGAGAAAAAGAAATGTTCCAACAGGGCTATTCACTTTTCCTACCTGCTAGATTGGCCGCAAAAGGTGTAGAAACAGATCAAATCACACTAGAATCTTTGGGTTACAGACCTTATAGTGTGTTGTTCACTACACAAAAAATGATTGATGAAAATCCAGAACTTGTACAACAAGTGGTGGATAGACTAAGAGCGGCTTTTGCCAAATCTTTGAACAATCCTGATCCGACTGCAGATCTAATTCTTTCAAAATCTAAAAAAGTTACAAGAGAC
>CEPN01006731.1_pt1 | contig 23292 bp, 31 predicted proteins | sample 530391 | NCBI WGS metagenome assembly CEPN01 (sample SAMEA2620027, study PRJEB7988) | marine metagenome | isolation source: saline water (ENVO:00002010), including
AACTGACCAATGAAACCCAGCAGAAAAATAATGTCCAGCTTGAAAGTTTTTTTTATATGGTGTTTTACAACTAATACAAGGTTTGCCCTCATCTCTTAATCTAATATAACTGTTGAATACTTTTTGGGCTTTTACTGCTAAACTGGTAACAGTTTCTAATTTCTCTTTTAATATTTTCTTTTTTTTATTCCATAACCTTTTTTCTTCCGTTTGTCTTTTGTTTTTAGCGTACTTTATAGCACAATCATAAGAACATACCTTTTGAGTGCTTTTATACTGTTTAAATGGCTGTTTACATTGTTTACATTTAACCTCTTTAAAATGGGGTTTCATCTGCTGTTAATTTTTGTCTTGCTATATCATATTCGCTAATATCATCAAAACTACTATTTTTTAAATTAACTGCAAATTCAAATTTATCTATACTGCCTTCTCTATTTTTAGCTATTAAAAATTCACAAATATTTTCTGCTGGTGTTCCATTACTTGTTGTTTCCTCTCCGTAATATTCTGGTCTATGTAAAAAACTAACTATTGAAGCATCTTGCTCTATTTCCCCACTTTCACGCAAATCTGGCAAACTTGGCAATTTTCCAGTTCTTGCATTTTCTCTATTTAACTGGGCTAAACATAAACTTGGAATTTTTAAATTTTGGCTTATAAATTTTATCCCATTACTTATTGAAGTAACTTGTTCATATCTACTACTGTTGCTTCTACTTGGCATTACTTTTTGTAAATAATCAACTATAAATAAATCACAACCCTTATCAAGTTTTAAGTCATTAACCTTTTGCGATATTTGTCTAACATTATTGCTGCCCTCAAATATGGTAATATTATCTAAAAATTTAGCACTTTGAACAGTATATATTTTTTCAATCTCTGTGCTATTACATTCTCCAAACTTTATTTTATTTGTGTCTAACTTTGCCAAGTTGCCAACTATTCTTCTCATCATTTGTTCTGCTGACATTTCCAAACTAAATAAAGCTACTTTTTTGTTTTGCCTTGCTAATCTGCAAACTATTTCAACAGCAAATGCTGTTTTTCCCATCGCTGGTCTTGCTCCAACTACCATCATATCAACTGGCTCTAATTGTATATAACGTCTTAAAGTGCTAAAACCCAAACTCAAACCAGTGTTTATTCCGTTTTTACTTTTTTCGTGTTTTTCTAATAACTGAAATATTAAATCACTGTTTTTTATAACATTATTATTTACATTGTTTTTTATTGTGCTGGTGTTACTTAATATATCTAAAAAATTATTGTTTGTGTAATTACCACTGTTTATTAAATGATATATTTTATCTGCTGTTTGTTTAGCATTGTCAATATCATTACTGTATTTTAAACCAGCTAATATTTGATTAACTGTTAAAAATGTTTCTGCTGGAATGTTACCAGTTATAGCACTTAATTTTCCAATATATGTTTTATCATAAATTTTTTGCTCTTTAAAACCCAGTGCAACAGTCATTAAATCTATTTCTTTGTTTTGCTCTATTAAACTTCCAATAGTATTATATAAGTCTTTTTCAAACTTTGTTTTATTATACTTACTGTTTAATAAATTATAAATTTTATATGATTCTTTTTTAGGGCTTAAAAGTATAACTGCATATACTTTGTCCAATGCTCTCATAATGTAGGAATATATTTATTATCTTTTTTGTTCTCACTAATATAACAATATTTGTCTAATGTTTTAACCCTACTAAAATATTCTAAAGTACAATAACGAAAATTAGTATCTTTATGAAACTGGTCTTGTTTTGCGTTTTGCATAGCTGATAAAACCATTTTTAAAGTAAAACCCTCTTTAATTAATTCCTTATATTTTTTTTGTAGTTTATTTGGAAATACTCTTGCTTTTTTTATACCATTAAAAACAGTATTAAAATCATTAATAATATGATTATTAATTTTATTTACACTATCATTAACAGTAACATTTACATTTACACTATCATTAACAGTTAAATTTGCTTTGCTTTGTTTAGCATTGTTAGCTTTTGCTAAACCACCTAAACGCCCAGCTTCAACCCTTTTACTTTTTTTGTTTTCCCAACCTTTTAAATCACGTTTTAACTGCTGTTTAATAGGCTCAAATGCTACTTGTAAAACTTCCTCATCTATTTGTGGGTTTTCGTCATTTACATAACTAAAAATGGTTTTAATTAGCCTACCAGCTTTTTCATCATTTAAAATATTAAACGTATGTATATAATCTGCATACATTATAAAACTTTTTTTTCCTTTCATAATTCTTTGTTTATATTCTTTCTTATATGTTCTGATTCATTGTGCCTTTTTTTGTAGCTTAAACCCCTTAATTCTGGATTATCAACTTGCAGTTTTCTTCTAACTCTAATAACGCTTCCACTGTTTGTTAATTCGTTTTCAGCTATTAATTTTAAAACATCAAACCCATTTAAATTATCAAGTTTGTCTTTACCTATTTCAAAATAATATAAAGTTGCTATTAATTTACTATCACAATCCCTTAAATGTGGTTTTGTTTCTAAAAGATATTCTATTTTATCTTTTATGTTTTTCATTTCGTTAAACATACTCATAATAAATTCATTTTAGAACGATAAATACAACACCATTTATCATTAATTTTTTCTTCTCTATATTCTTTATTACAATCCTCTAATTTATACTCATATATGCTGCTGTATAAATCACTGCTTTTTATTTGTTCTTTATTGTAAATAAGTTTTTTATCTAAAATATCTTCTGTTATTTGGCTTAATACGTCTAACAATATTGACCTATCTGTATTCTTATAGTTATCAACAAATGTAATATCTATTTTTAAATTTTTCCTAATGCTCATTATTATATTTTTTAATTTGTAATAATAAATCTACATTAAAACTATCCCAGTATTTAGCAGCATCAACTAATTTTTTTATTTCAATTTTTTGCTGTTTAGTTACTAAAATATTTTCACCTTTTGTAGTTTTGCCAACTACCAATTCTCTTATCTTTTCTACCTTTTTCATTATAACTTTTTTATTATGTTTAAATTATTAATCCAATACTTTTCAAACTGGTTATTTATATTTATAACCTTTGCACTTTTACTCTTAACAATTAATACTTGAAATGTTTCCCACTTGTTAAAATCTTTATGTATTAACCTAACTAAATCGCCTATTTTTAAATTCATAATTATTTGTATTGTATTTCGTTAAAAACTGGGTTATAAACTGCTTCACAAGTATCTTTAAGACCATTGTTAAATTTATTTTTAAAACTTCGTGTAATAGCTTTAAAATTACCTCTTTTTTCATGGTGTAAAATGTTGCCTTTAAACCATTCAATATCTTTATTATGTTCTGCTATTGTTAATTCCCATTTCCAATAACTGTTACTTCGGTTATAATAAGGGCTTTTTTGTATTATCCAGCTTTTACCATTTATTTCATATCTGTAAAACCCAGCTTCTTTTTCAACTAAATATTTTTTAAATTCTTGCATTTTGTTTATTTTTTAATGTTCGTTTTTTTATTTTGTTTTTAAATTATATCTTTTAAATCTTGAAATAAATCTATTTCATCTAATAACTTTATAGATTTTTTACTAAAATCGTTATCAATTTCAGATAAAATTTTGTTTCGTTTTTCAATTTCTAAATTGATTTGTTTTTTAAAATCTTTAATTAAAAATTTTATGTTTTTTAAATTTTCCATTTTGTTTATTTTTTAATGTTACAGTACAAATATACAAATTAAATTTATATACACAAATATATCTTGAAGTTTTTTTATGTTTTTTTTAATTAAATTTTGTAACTTACTGTAAAACAGTTAATTAATTATAAAGAATTTTTTTTAATATTTGAGTCAAACGATAAATATTTAATAATTTTTCCGTTTTTTCTTAATTCAACATAACCTTTGCACTGGCTGTAATTACTTAAATCAAATTGTCTTTTACATAAACTATAATATAATTCTTCAGCATCCCATAAAAAAGTTCTTTTAAAACAGTTTTTCCATGTACGTTTGCTTTTATGACTGTCTATTATAGTGTAAATATCTTTTTTAACTGTTTCTTTCATAATAACTTTAAAATTAAAAATAAAATTATATATAACAAAAAAGGGGTTAATAAAAACCCCTTTAAGAACATTAAAAAAGATAACAAAGAAATTTCCAGATAAGGAAATTAAAAGTTATGAATTACAAATATATAAAATTATAGTGGAAATCTTACACTTCCAACTAATTTTTCTATTCCACTTTTTTTACTTATGTATTTAATATGTAATATTCTACCACCAATAACACGAGGATTACGCCCTTTTTCAATGTGAAAACCACTAAAACCATCGTTATATTCGTCTTTATAAGTACCAGTTAGCATTAAATGAACTTCTTTTTTTCTAACTTGGGGTTTTTGGTTTGCAAATAAATATTCTTTTACATCATCACGAGCCCAATTTTCGTGAATATGTCCTTGTGTATAAACATCCATTTGGTCATAATACATTAACGCACGACTTAATCCTAAAGCTCCTTTTGTGATAATTCCACCCCCACCACTTCCATGATGATATTTAATTTTTGTTGAAATTATTGAATTACCTTTAGCATTATTTGTTATCCATATCCAACCACTATAACCACCTATTATTAAATTTGCTTTATTAGTATAATTATACAAATCAACAAATCTATTTAAAACGTCTGTTTCTTGGTGCTTAATGATTGACGTCTCATGGTTCCCATATCCAACAACAGCCAATATATCTTTATATGGTGCAAACCACTCAACAGCAGTTTCTATAACGCTATCTAAATATCTACTATTATTGTGCTCTGGTCTAATATCGCTTTTATTACCTCTTCTGTCTCCCCTACCTTGCATAAGACAAAAAGTATCTCCATTTAAAAATACTGGCATTTTACGCTCCAAACAATAGTCTAAATGTGCTTTTAATAGTTCACGATTACAATGTGGATTATCCCAGTGTAAATCGCTTAAAAAAGCCATTTTAAACTCTTTACTTTCTTTAGTTTCTAATCGTACTATGTTTCTGGATATTCTTGTAAACATTATATATTATTTTCAAATTCAACAATAGCATCACAAATAGCACTAACTAAAGTTTTTTTCCATTTTTCTGTCAGCATTAATTTACTTTCTTCTTTATGGTCGTGAAAACCCATTTCAAAAAGTATTGCTGGGCAATTAGTTTTTCTTAATACATAAAAATTACGTTCTCTAATACCTCTATGATTAGTTAATTCCACAAATTGTTCGCTTATTTCATAACTTAAATAAGTAGCTAATTTTCTTGTCGTTTTGCTACAAGTTGGGTATATATAAACTCCATTTCCAGTAGCTTTTCCCCAGTCTTTTCCGTTTCCAGAAGCGTTTGAGTGCATACTTAAATAAATACATTTTTGTTCTTTATTTAATTTATTTGCCCTTTTAACCCTTTCAGATAAACTTATATCTTCATTTGTGTTAATAATGTCTAAACAATTTATTTCCCTTTGCCGAAGTTCTTTTATTAGTCTGGCAACATTATCTCTATTATTAACACCCTCATATAATACACTTCCGTCATCAAATTTTGGGCTTCGTTTTCCACTGGTTTGATATTTTCCGTCTATTAAACCCCCATGTCCAGCATCTAATAAATATAAATATTTACTCATTTTGTTTAGTTTAATGTATAATTATCTTCATTTAATCTTAACAAGCAGTCTTGGTCGTGCATTAATTTGTCGTTTAAAGCACTTTCTAAACTACTCTTGCTAATTACCCTTATAAAGAACGTTATAATGCGACCAAACAAAGATAAAGCACTTAAATTGCTGTTTTTAGCTAAAACATAAAGAACAGTATCATCTGGATTACCAAATTTGTAGCTGTTTTTATTTAAAAAACATAAATTTAAACCAGTTATGCAGCTAACATTTATTAACTTGCTTATAACTATGCTAACATTTAGTAAATATTCTCCTAAAATATTTAATCCCCTTTGCCATTTAAAACAAATTATTTGATAAACTGGGGTTAAAACTATTGATATTAATAATAAGGGTATTGCTATAAGTATTGATAAACTTAAAATTAAAACACCTTTTAAAAATTTAGTTAGATTTATTTTCATTTCTTTCTGTTTTTATTGCTTTACATATTGCTAAAAACAAAAGAGAAATTACAGCGACTATTATAATCCATTTTAATAAATCGCTTTTTTTACTATAATATCTTATTGGAATTTTTTTTGTTATTATCTTTTGTTTGTAAACTGTATCGCATTTTCCAGATACAAAAATACTATCTTTTATCGTATCGTGAAAAATTTTTATTGTTAAGCGTTCTTTTTCAATAAATAAAGTGTCTTTTCTTATTTCAGTCCAATAATGCTGACTAAATACAGTGTCATGCTTTACTTCTGGAACAGTTATACTTATTGTATCAGTTAAAAGAATTGTATCTTGAGTATGAACAAAGGGATATTTTTCTACTAATTTTTGATGTCTATAAATAGGACTGCAACTAAATAAACTTAACAAAAAAGCAAAAAAATAAATTTTGTTCATTTGTTTTTACCTTTAAAAAAACTTCTAATATAAGCTATAAAAATATCATAAGCATCCTTAACAAATTTATCTAATATATCTGTTAATTCATTAGCAACCCAACCAACAGCAAAACTGACTAAAACTGTTGTTCTTTGGCTTAAATCTGGCAAAAATTCATCAATTATACCGATTGTGCAATATGCTAATATTCCACCCACTATCATTCCCAGAAAAGTTTGTTTTAGTGTCATTTTACTCTTTAAACCTTTTAGCAATGCTCCCATTATACCTACAAGAGCAGCATAAACATCAGTATAATCATTAATATTATTCATATCTAAATTACAAATTATTATTTAAAATAACTTCTTTTATTTTTAAATTTATCTTCAACTTTACAAGTAACGACAGCATCTCTTGCGTATTCAAAATACTGTATTTCTGGGCTTTCTTTAACTATAACTGGTTTATCTTTTATACAATAATCGTGATTAAAAGCGTTATAATCTGATATAAATAATTCGTTTTCACTTAATAAATATAAATCAACTAATTTGCTTGTGAACTCTTTACAAATAGGGTCTGAAAGTATTTCATATTCATTGAGGTTTTCTCTAATAACCTTTTTCATTTCCCTATTATTATAGATTAAATTATCTATTTCGGTGTTTGGCTGTCTGTTACCTATATAACCAAAAAATCTAAACGTACTTTCAACATTAGTATCTGTGAAATCAATTTGTTCTATTTCTTGATAACTGTTAAAATATGCTCTTAATCTTGCAGTATGTTCAGATGTTTTTACACTGTATTCTTTAAGATTAAATGTACCCCAAGTTATACTCCCAGTTAAACCACTAATAACATAATCTAATTCAAGAGTATAGCAACCTATTCCGTCAGAAGCTAAAACACTTCTCCAGTCAATAGTTGTATATTTCCCAAAATTTTCACGAACTATATTATTTGCAATAGGAGTATAAGTTGTTGCAACTCCGTCTTTTTTTAAAGTAAAAGTAACTGTATCTGCTACATCACTTAATTTAATCCATGCAGAAGTTTTATCATTTTTAGCACTTGCTACATCAGTTGAACTTGCTAAAACCAGTTCTGGAGTACAACACCTAAAAAACCCTCTTTCTTCTTCAATACAGTGTAAAGTTGGTAATAATATACTTTCAAATTTTCGGTATATTCTTTCCTCTGGCACTTATTACAGTTTTGAACTCAAAGCTAAAGTAACAGCAGCCTCATAATCAATGTTAGCTTCTCCAGTTCCAAGAGCAGTAGTAGTCATTGATTCAGTAGTGCTTGTCACTATTGTTTCAACACCCTCACCCTCTTCAGATTCATCATCTTGATAAAATTCTTGCTTAATATAATCTATTAATAAATCAGCACGAGTTACGAAATCTCCTTCATAAGTTAAAGACGTAATTTTATAGCTTGTAGATATTAACCTTGTTTTTAGAGTTATTGAAACTCCATCATTTTGCACTTTACTCATTTTTTCTTTTTTTTTACAAAATTAATAATAAAATAAGATTTTTTTTATTTTATTTTTTACTATTATATATTTTTTCTAATTGTTTTATATAAATATTTCTTTCTTCTTGTCTAATTAGTGAAATTTCCTTAATAAAATCTTCTCTTTGTTTGTTACATTTATTTAAAAAATTTTGCCTTTCATTGTGCCAAACTTCTCTTTCTTTTGTAGCCCTTTCACTAATTTGCTCCAGTTTTTTTAGCAACCACCTTTCACGAGTAATAGCATAAAAAACCCAAACACCCAAAACACCATATTGAGTTAATATGTCAAATATATCATTCATCTTCTTTTGGGGTTTCACTCCAGTTAGGCAACTGCATTTCTATTACTGCTTGATTCCATGTTAAATATTTTTTAGGTTTTAATCTACCTATTTTAATAAAGTTTGGTGTTTCAAAATAAGATAATATTACTAATTTATTATCTATTGAATAACGACAAGTATAAACGCTATCTTGTTTTATTTCATCAAAGTTTACACTACTAATATCACTTTTATTAATAATAATATAAGTATCATCTATAAATTCTCTTAACATTTTATTTTAATTTTAAGGTACATCAGTCTCAAAAGAAGCACTGTTTATTAAAGCACCATTGTTAGCACTACTTCCTTGGTCTGTTATTATTAACCCAGTTCCACTATTATTATCTCCACAACGCCAATATAAAGACGGACTTAAACTTGATAAATCTGCTGGATTACCACTGTTATATATGTTTGCGACAGCAGTAGAATCAAGAGCAGTATCTGCTAAAATAGCAAACTCATCAAGGTTTCCTTCAAACGGATTAAGATAACCATTTAAATCTTCTCCAAGTGCTAATTTACCACTGGCATTCGGTAAAGTTGTCGCAATACTCCCCATATTTTGACCATAAGTTCTATCAACACCATTTACATATATCTTGCATTTCCAAGTTTCATTTAAATCTAATACAATACAAACATGATTCCAAGCACCAGCAGAAATATATCCAGTTGTACTTCTGCAATAATATGGAGTATCATCAATACTAAAGTCTAATTCATAAGCATAAGAGGCACTTGGTCTCAACCATAAGAAAAACTGACTTTCAGTTGCTGTTGTATTACGTTGATTAGAAAAAATTACTTTATGAGAAGTTAAATTATCTGGCTTAATCCAAACACTAAAAGTAGCTTTACTTAAACCATTTAAAGCACTATAAGTAGAAGCACTTTCAGCATATTGCATAATTCCGTCTAAACCTAAAGAATAAGCATTTGTCCAAGGAGCAACAGTATCGCCTTTAATTTTAGAAGTAATTTTTACACCATTAGTTAAATCTATTTTATTAGTATCAAATTTACAACTTAAAACAGCCCAATCTGGTGTTGATAAATCTATAGCTATTTTTGTTCCAGAAACTGGAGTTAAAGGGTTTTGCAAATTATTGTCATAATCAATAATAGAACTACTTATTTGTCTTGGTGCAGATTCAAAAGGCTCAACAGTAATAGCACCCCAAACATCAGCCCAGTTTCCAGTTAAATTTTTATGCACTGCATAAATAGTCATAATTTCCCCTTGTGGTATAATATTAACATAAGCACCAGTAGAATCTCTATATAAAGCAATTCCACTATCTACATTAGCATCATAATCATAATCAGTAATAGTAAATGGTCTGTCATAAAAATCTGTTGTTCCATTTGGGCTATCAGTTAATTCTAATCTAATTTTTACACCCCAGTTAGTAGCAGCAGAATACTGTTGCCAATTTTTATTCTGGTTTGGATAAAAACTACTTGTAAAAGTGCTAATTAATAAATTTAACCAATACTCCCAACGACATAAAAAAGGATAGTATAATTCAACCCCATAACTTAAAACAGTGTCATTAGCTGGATATCTTTTAAAAGTTGCTATTCTTTTATCACTTGTTGTTGGCAAAGTTGTCACAATAGTTTGCTGTTGGTCTATTGAATAAATTCCAGTAGTAGAATCATAAGGTATAGAAGCAAAACTAAACAAACTTTCTTGTAAATCAAATTCCTCTCCAGTAACATTATTATAAGCCATTAAACGAACTTTAAAAGTAGAATAAAGCTGGTTTTTTGTTAATAAAAATCTTGCTGTATAACTTACATCATCTTCTGTGTCAAACCTTGCTGGAGTATCAGCATCTCCTAAAACATCAATATTAGCATGGTCTTTAAATACATCAGTAGATAAACTTAAAACAGTCCCAGCTACTTCTGCTTTATATAGTTGGTTTGCATGAGCAATAATATTCTGTGTTCCACCTTTAACCCAAATAAAAAACTTTCTGTCTCCTAAACTTCTATTTGCCATAAAAGTTTTAAAAGCTGTATTTGGCTGAAAATCAAAATTAATTGTTGTTTGTGTTCCTATTGTATTAACACTGTTTATTATTAAATTATACCCAGCACCACTTGAGTTCTGTAAACTTGTTAAAGTTCCAGTTGCTAACTGTGTATAAATCATCATACTAATTTTTTCTTGATTTAATACTTGGTTTTTGTAATAAGTATCATCTACACTTTCATAAGCAGCACCAAGAGAAATATTATTAATATCTCCGTCTATAACTATTTCTAATCCAGTTGTTGTTGTAGAATAGTCTAATTGTTGAAAATTTGTTGATTGTAAAACAGTATCAACTACTCCTACATTATACGCTTGATTAAAATAACCAGTATCAGCTTTTTCACTATCACTAACTACTGTTTGTCTTGTTGGGTTATTGTCTGCAATATCCCATTCTAAACTTATATAGTTTTTTAAACAATCAGCAGAAGTAAAAGCAGTTTGATTATATAAACCACTATTTAAAAAAGTATAAGTTATTGTATAAACACGAGTATTTCCACTATCAGCATTTCGTTCTATTGTAATTCTTTGTAAAAATTGCCCACTTTGATTCCCTACTAAAGCACCAGTTTGAGTACTGCCAACAGTTAAAGCGTGTAAATTTGTAAAAGTTGCTCTTGTAGCTTCTCCGTCTATTAATGAATAAATACTTCCAGTATTATTTGAATTTTGTATTTGGTTAAAAGCAATTAATAAATCACCCCTATTTCTACCAGTTACTTCTATAACCATTGTTTCACCAGCAGCACTGTCATAAAAATGTGTTACAGCATTTAAACCTAAAATAGATTGATTAACATATAATACAGTAGTTGAATAAGTATGAACAACAGCACCAGCAGTATCATATATGTTTACACTAACTGTATCACCTACAATAAACCCCTCATCAAGCCAATTAGGACCAGTTGAATAAATTTCATTATTAGATACATCAAGTAACAAAGGTGATTGAGTAGTTGAATATCTAATATCACTTTCTACAACTTGTGTCAAAGTTGTTTTATCGCCTATATTAGAACGATAAATTGAAGTTGCTGGGCTGCTAAAGTTATCTTGATAACTGTTAGATATTATTCTTACTGGCATTGTATTTCTTATTTAATTGCATTATTTTTTCTAAATTCCCTTCTTTTGCTGCATTAATAGCACTATTTATATCAACACTTATATCAGTAAATTCTTGCTGTTTTTCTTTTGGTATTTTAGACAACAGTTCATTATTTTTTTTCATTAGAAAATCTATACTGCTTTTAATTTGGTTTATTAATTCTTTGTGTTGTTCCATTTTAACTATTAATTGTTAATGTATTAACTTTTCCTTGAGCATAATTATTAAAATCTCTATAAGTTATTAAAGCATAACTTTTGTCATCTATATATTCAATTTTAAGTATTTCTACAACTTGGTTTCCTATTTGTGCAAAATTATTTATTTGTAAATTTACAAAATCTGTATCAGAAAGTCTCACTCTTACATTTTCAATTATTTTATAATTGTTTAACTGTATTTGGTTAATATAATGGTATTTATCCCACAAATAAGAAGCCCTAACGAAGTTTTTATAGTTACTTGGCTGTTTTGTACCAATTAAGTATAAAAGTTTCGTTACAGAAAAGAATTGTTGGCTAATTTGTAACACTCCAATTCTGTTAGTTATTAAACTTTGAACATTAGAATTACCACCAAACACCGAAACAACTAAATCAATATTGCTTAATATATCAGCAGCAGCAGCTTCAATAAAATTAAGTTTGTCTTTTCTTTTACCAAGTGCAAAATTAACATTAACATCGTTTAAACCTTTTATATTAACTAAATCTTGGTTTACAACTGTAACAGCTTCACAACTAAATTCTGCATCTGTACTATCAAAGTCATCAGTTGTATGAGTATCACTAAAATCTACTTGATAATGTATGTAATAACGCTTCCAAATATCTTCAGTATTATATTTAAAAACATTATCTCTATCAGCTTGAATATTTAAAGCTGGGTTTATAGCGTTTTGTGATAAATTTTGCCAAAAATCTCTCCTTTCAATATAAACAGTGCCATTGTAAACCCTTGTTTTAGCATTAAACATTGTTTCAATAGAACGTATTAAGTTTCCTAAATTTGGAGTAGTGTCTTGAGCAGTTGGATAACCTTTATTAAAATCTGTATTTAAATCATCTACTAAATTTTCATACCATTTTTGACTTTTATTTGACATTAATGGAACTGGTAAAATATGATAATTTTCTATATCATTTAATAACTGTGATTGTACATTATAACCTAAATATTGACACCCCTTTTCAACTAAATCTTTAACTGAACAACCTTTTAAATATCTTACTTTTGGAAATATAAGTTTAACTAAATCTTTTCCTAAAGTTATAACAGCAATAATAACAGCAGCAAAATAAACTATTCTTGCAGCTATTTTTAAAGCCATGTTAATTATATCCCCAGTTTGAACAGTTGGTCCAGCTAATCCGATGTCTGGAGTTGTTGCAGCAATTATTTCAGTTATTGCTTGAACAACTTGGTCAGCAGCATATATTAATTCTTTAGTCATAATATAACTGGTTATTGCTAAATGAAAAAACAACTCTGCTTGATTATCTGATATAATTAAATAAGGTATATCAATAATATTAAAATTTACTCCATTTTTTTTAAGCATTTCAAAACTGCTTCCATCAGCCCTATCTAAAAAATTATCTTTACCTTTTCGCCTTTTAATTTTTACTTCAACTTCGTGCTCTCTATATAAAGTTTCTTCTGTTAAATCAACATAATACTGTAAACTTGTTCCATTATTCATTACTATTTCATAAGGTATTCCCTCAAATAAACCCAGTGTATTAATATGACTTTTAATTAAATTATATCCCTCACGAGGAACAATTATTTTATCCACGTTTAATTCTAATTCTGTTGGTATATCGCCAAAATTAGATATAACACCAATATCATCAATATTTCTTGGTGCGATTTCTAAACCATTTAAAATATGCTTCATTTAATTTTGTATCTATTATAATTTACGTTATTCCCCCTTTTTGTACTTCTTGAAATAGTTAAAACACCATCAATTATCTGCTCTAATTCTATATTTGTTTCTGGTCTGTTTTCTATTGCATTTTGTACTTGTATTAATTGTTTTACTATTAAAGCACTATCCCAGCCATTTCCAAGCTGTTTAGCACCAGTTGAAATTAATTTACCAGTATTATATTCATTTACAATATTTGCTAAATCTTTATTAGTAACATTTCCAATTAATTTATTTTCTTCTTTAGGAACAACCCTTTCTTCTGGGTGTAAAATTGATAAAAAACCACCTTTTCCGTCTAATCCTCTTCCATTTTTACCAGTGTTTTCTATACCCTTTTCAAAAGTTGGTAAACTATTAATAAATGCTTGTAGCATTGTAGTATCTTTTATTGTATCAGCAAGAGCATTTTTACTGCCCTCACTTACTTTTTGATTATAGGTACTGTAAACGCTTTCAGCAAGTTTTATTCTTTGTTGTTTTTTAAGTTCTTGTTGTTTTTTTAAGTTGTTTTCTGCTATTATTTTATTTTGTTCTGCCAAACTATCTTTAGCCTCTATATTACCAGTTTCAGCCAATTTACGCAAATGGTCTGCTTGTTTGTTAGCAGCAGCTATTTCTCTATCAATAGCTTCTATACGTTCTTGTGATTGTCTAACTAAATAATCAGTTAAAAGTTTAGCTGTTTCTTTACGATTTTTAGCATTTTGTTTTTCTTTATCTTCTTGTTTTTTTGTTTCCTTATCATTAAAATCGGTTTTATTTTCCTCTAATTCTTTTTCGGTTTCTATGTCTTTTTCCTTTTGTTCTTTTTTAATTTTAGACCTTTCAACAGCACCTTTTTTCTCTACTAAAGTTATATTGTCTTGTAATACTTCAGCAGCATTTAATTCTAAAACATCTATTTCATCACTTTTAGCTTTATATTGTGCTTCAATTTTATTTATTTCTTTTTGATTTATTCCCTTTTGTGCTAATAATAAATCTCTTTCATTTTTTAATTTAGCCCTTAAATCAACAAAAGTTTGGTTATGTTTTGCTTTTAAAGCAATAATTTCAGTTTTAGTATTATCATCAACTTGGTCTAATTGTAGTTTTGTTTTTTCTGCATTTAATTTTTTTAATTGTGTTATATCATATTGACCAGTTTTTTTAGCATTTTCTACTTGTTTATCAAACTCTTTTTCGTATTGTTCTTCTTTTACTATTACAGCTTCATCTGTTTCTAATTCTCTTATGCTTCTTAAAATGTTAGCTTGTTTTTCAATTAATTTATTTAGTTCACTATAAAGATTAATTTGTGTTCTTAATACAGTATTAATTTTTCGTTTTGGTTTAATACTCTTTGTTTCAGTTTTTGTTAAAGCCTTTCTGCTTGTTGTTTGTCTTACTAAAGTTACCTCTAAATCTTTTTCAGAATCTAACAAATCTTTAGCAATTTTACGATATTCTTCTTTTAATTTAATAGCGTTTGCGTTAGCTGCTAAATGAAATTTGTTTGCATTTTTAAATTGACGAATATCTCTCTGTAAATCACTTCTCATTCCGTAACCACCTTGTCTACCAGCAACAGTTTTACGGAGACTTTTTTGACTCTTTTCAATAGCAGCATTATTTATTTTAATTTGGTTATGAGTTTTATTTTGTAATTTTCTTTGGTCTTCTGCTAATTTTTCAACTGCTAATCTTTGGTCTTTATAAAGTTTAATTGTTCTTTTAATACCTTCTTCCTCTGAAATTCCTCCGTCTTCTTTTCCTTTAGCAACTAATAAATCAATCTCCCTTTTACGTTCTTTTATAGTTTCTCTTATTTGTTTGTTTTTTATGTCTCCTATTTTTCTTGCATTTTCTTCTGCTACTCTTAACCTTTCAGCAGCAGCAGCAGCTTTATCTGCTCCAGTTGCAACATCATAAAAATGAGTAGCTAATTCAGCAACTAAACCAATAATTAAGAGCCACGGAACAGCTTTCATAGCACGACCTAAACCAGTAGTAGCAGCAGCAGCACCTTTAGTCGCTGTTGTAGTTGTAAATAATGCTTTTATACTACCTTTTAAACCTAAATTCCATGCTTTTTGAGCAGTAGCAACAGCAAACAATGAAACTTTATATAATATTAAAGCACGAGCAGTTTTAAATAAAAAGTTCATTATTTGAGGTAAATTTTCAGCTAAAAATGAAATAAATTCTTTAGCACCAGCACCAGCACCAGACGTTTCATTCATACTTAATAACCAACCATCCCAAGCAGAACTTAAAAGCGTTAATTGTCCATTTATAGAATCAAGACGTTTTTCAGCCATATCTTTTAATTCTTTATCAACGTCTGTAATACTATCTCTTAAAGAAACCATATCATCAGCACCTTTTAAAAACGTATTAAAAGCAGCAACAGAACGAGCATCGGTTAATTCTAAAGTTTTAGTTAAATCAACACCTTTTTCATCTAATTTTTTTAATGCACCAGCCAATTCATCAGCGTTTTTAACTGGTCCTCCTAACTCTTTTGCTAAATCACTGTTAGCATCTGCTAACTTTAATAAAATGTTTTTTGTAGCAGTACCCATCATAGAAGCATCAAAACCAGCATTAGCTAATTGTCCAAGTAAAGCAGTAGTATCTTCAATACTAAAGCCCATGGCATTTGCAACTGGTGCAACTTTGCTTAATGAAGTTTGTAATTTGCTAAAATCTAAAGCACTTTTAGTAGTTGATACACCTAAAACAGAAACAACCCTTTCCATTTCATCAGCTTCAAGCCCAAAACCTCTCATAGCACTACCAGCAAGAGCAGCAGCTTCTGGAATTTCAGCACCAGTTGCAGCAGCAAATGCGGAAACGTGCTTTGTACTGTTTTGAATTTGGTCTTGTGTAAAACCTAATTTAGCCAACTCAATCTGCATTTGTGTTATTTGAGTAGCAGTGAATTGTGTAGTTGCTCCAAGTTCTTTAGCTTGGTCGTTTAACCCTTTTAATTCCTCTTTACTTTTACCACTTATAGCAGCTAAATCAGCGACTGACTGGTCAAAATCTGCAACTGTACTAAAAGCACCCCTTAAAAGCTGAAAACCACCAACAGCAACTCCTAACTGCATTAAACCACTTTTTAAAGTGTTTAAAGCACCAGAATAATTTCCTACATTTCTAAAGTTATCCCCAACAGTGCTATCTATTTTCTTTAATGCAGAATCACCTTGTTTAGCAGCGTTTGTTACTTGTCTATAATTTTGTGATAATTTTAAAAATTCAGCAGAATTTCTTTTACCATTTTGTTCAAGTTTTAATAATTGAGCAGCAAGTTCTTTAGACTGGTTTTTTAATTGTCTTGTATTTTTTACAAGTTTTCCATAAGCTGTATTCTCTTGCTTATTAGCTTTTATTAACCTTGCTTTAACTTTTGCCTCTCTTTCCTTTTCTTTTTTTAGCTGTATAGCATTTTTAATTGCTTCTCTTTCAGTTTTTAGCTTTTCTCTTTTAATTTGTTCTAAATTTTTTTCAGCATTTGCAAGATTGTTCTGCTGTTGTACAATAGCTTTATTAACTTTTAAACTATCTTCTTTTACTTTGTTTGCTTTACGAATAGCAGCAGTTACATCATTAATATCTTTAGCATTACCGAATGAAGTACCTTTTAAACTACCTTTTATAGAAGTAGCAGTTTTTTTTAAACTGGTGTTCATTTTATCCAGTGTTTCAATAGTTTTTTTAGCAGAATCTCTTATTGATTTAAATAAATCTTCTTCTGCTACGTCACTCCGTTTTATTCTGTTTGCCATATTCGTTAATTATATCAAAATATTCTCTTACTGTTATTTTTTTACTGTTTAAATGATAGCCCAACCATTTAGACATATAAACAAGACTTTGCTCTGTTGTCATACCTTGTTTATTATTATCAATCATTTCTTTTAACCTTTGTTCTTCTAATTTAATTTCTGTTAGCTTAAAATTATCCCCAGTTAATACATATTCTAATTCTAACAATGCTTTTTCTTTTGCTACTTTTAATAATCTTAAATGCAATTTGTTTAAACCAAACTCATCAATATAATTATCATAAATTTTTTTCCAAACTATTTCATCATCTAAAGTTTGTTTTTCACTTTTAACAACCTTTTTTCTTACAAATATTAACTCCCCTTTGTTACATTTTATCCAATTATACAACGGCATATCATCAATTGAAACCCAGTATTTTTCTAACGTATTTGATGTATTTAATTTTAACTTGGAAAATAAGTTTTTGTAAATTTTCATCTGTTAAGTTTAATATCGCTTTGCTGTACCATTCTTGGTCTAACATTTTTCTGTCATCTGCTGTAATCAATAATTCATTAGTTAATACACTAACAAACATAGACCGATAAAAAGCACCAGTATCAAATAAATTATACGGACTACCAGCTTTTTTTCTACCACCACTTAATATTTCAGTTAATGGAGAATAATAACCTATTATAGCGTTGAATTTATTAACCCCTTTGCTTAAAAGTTGGTCATTTTGAATCCAATCTACTAATATATTCTTTTTTATATTAATATCAATACTTTTAATCCAAGCATCAGCATCATTTAATAATAACGCTTTATTTAGCAATACACCAACTTTAGTATCTAATATATCCATTTACTTACAAAGATAATTAAAAGCCCTTAAAACTTAAAAAAAAAGGGTTTCCAAGCAATATAGAAACCCCTTTAATAATTTAGTTAATCGTTACTTGCTTTTTTTAACTATTTTTTTCTTTTTTGGATTTGCAATATAATAAGCTTCTTTAACAATAGAATAATCTATTGTTTTCATAGCTTCTTTGCATTCACTTAAAGACATTGTTTTTAGTGCAACACGATTAAAACTTATTCCTCTTATAACAATATCACTCATTATGGTAATGTTACATCAGCTTTTCCAATAAAACCATCTCTGGCAACAGATATTTCAATAACATCAGAAGCACTTTGTGCTGCCATTGTTATAGCGTATGTTCCAGCAGTAGTAGCACTCTCTGTTACAGTTGAAGGAGCACCAATAAGTGAAGAAGTTGTTTTGTTATACAATGACCAGTCTGCTGTTGAAGTAGCACCAGAAAAAGCCAATTTGTTCACAGCAGTACCATAATCAAATTTAGCTTTAAAATCAATAGCACTTGTAGAACCAGCAGTTTGACCGAAGATAGTTACATCAACTAAACCTTTCAAAGTAGTAAAATCAATCGCTTCATCAGCGTTAATCATATACATTGTTGATTCGTCAAATAATCGGTCAAAATCAAAACCAAGCATTATTTTTTGAACAGTTGAATCAGTTGCAAACATAAATTTCGGGTCCCAACTTGCGTTATCTACTGGGATAGGATATAAATGAGTAGCAGCAGCATTTTGACTACCAATTAAAGCACCATTTACATCAACTATAAAGATTCCAAAATCAACACATCTTGAAGCAGCTAATTTGCCCAAGAAAGTCGGTGTTGAATCTTCTGCCCATAATTCACCAGCAAAACTTCTTTTACCTTGTCTTAAATAAGCCATTCTTCCACTGTTTGCTTCTTCAAATTGTGAATCTGCCTTTGGCAATTCTACATTCTCAAAAGCTGGTAATGGAAACCATCTTTTAGAGGCATCAGCCTCATTAACTAAATCGTTCCAAGTTGGCAAAGAACTTAAATTTATACCATTTTGTGTTCCGTCATTTGCGTACAAAGGAACAACAATTAGACTTGAAACTACCGATTGAATTGGAACACAATTTGGTCTTCCAGTATTACTCAATCCAGCATTACAATCACATCCTACCATTTTTTATATTTTTTTAGGAGTTAAACATTCAAATTAACATTTACAATTATTTTTATATTTCGTGAGGGATAATTGTAAAGAAACCCCACTTAAATTAGCATCTATTATATTTTGTACAGCACCATTATCAGCTTCAACACCAAATCGGTCAAAATACAATTTTTGATATTCATTTATTGTTTGATATTTTCTATTTGCTTTTATAGATTTTAAAAAATATTCACATAGTCTTTCCATTGGATAAACTACCTCTTTAGTATGCTGTGAACTGTCAAAACTTGCTGCATTAGTTTCATCTAAAAAAAACACTGTTATATCACTTGTGAATAACCTTGTATCTTCTCTTCCATATTCGGTTTTTGATAAAAACTTTAATAACCAAACTAAAGGAGTTTTTGAGCCAACATTTATATGACTTATTCTCCATTCGTTATTAGCAGCTATTTTAGTTCCAGCTAATTTAACTGGTGTTGGTATTGCTATTACTCCCTCAAGTGGAACGATTGAAGTACCAGAAATCTGTTGCCATTCAACCCAGTTATCATACTCTATTGTTAAAATACGATACTCATTACCATTTGAAGTCATTGTTACTGCTTTTCCAGCCCTTAACCATTTTGTATCACAAAAATAAGTTTTATTAGTTGCTACATCATAAGTTCCTACAATAGTAGAATCAATGTTATCAACTATATCATTAAAAACTTGGGTTAATTCATTGTCAAACATTATAACCAGTAATTTGAACTTTTATAAACACCATTAAATTCACTATAATCATAGTCAGAGGGATTGACCTTAATGTATGTTTGCATAGCTTTATAACTTTTAATAGCATCGTTATAACGCCCATACATTGTAGAATAAAGTGTACTAACTTTTTCCGAGTTTTCCCCAATCGGTCTTACATTACCAACTGGGGTTATCTCGTTAATACTATCTTTTAAATACTCAAAATAAATAAACCCTTTTAACATTTGGTATATTCCTTCACTTCTATAAACTTTCGTTCCATAATCAAAGTTAAGTTGTTCCCATAACACTAAAAATCTGGGCTCTGTTGGCTGTGTTACTCCTACTAATAAATCAGCAGCAAACAACCCATATAAATCAACACCAAGCAATTCTCTTAAATATTTGCCCTCGTATATGGTAATATAATTGCTTATATTGTTAGACTGATACATACCTTGAGGCAAAGCATATTTTCCAGTAAAATTTGATGTTTGTATTATACTCATTATTTAATTTTTATAGCACCTTTTTTTAATAAAATAGTAGCAAGTTCTCCAATAATTTCAACCTCTTTTCCTTTTTTAATGTGCTTACTGTCACCAGTTCCAACACATTTATATAATTTTTTAGGCTCTAATTTTTGTGTTTCTTGCTTTTTTTTAGTCACTTTTTCTTTTGACATTGTTTATATTTTTAAATTAAAAATCTATTTATTATGCTTCAAGAGCAGTTTTTGCAGTAGAAAATTCTCCGTCAATTATTGCTCCATAATCATTAGTCTTAACAAAATGACAAGCACGAGCCTCACAAAGAATAGTAACCAAGTTTTTAGTAAAATCATCATTTACAAAACCAACTTGAATATTCATATCTTCTCTAACTCTTAAATTAGATTTTGAAGCATCAATAATATAGAAAGAACCAGCAGCAACACCACTATTTTCAACAACTGGAACACCTTTTACTCTTGTAATTCCGTCAGCAGCTGGAACAAACATTGGATAAGTGTATTCTCCAGTAGTTGTTTTAGTTAATTCCATAGCAGCTACATCTTCTGGGTTCATTAGGATATGACTTGGGTTAAAGTTAGCATTAGCCATTTGAGCCATTCCTACTCTTAAAACATCACTGTTATTTGCACTAACAATAGTGTTTGCAAAGTTACCAGCAGCCCATGCAGTAGCATTAGCAGCTAAACCAGTTAAATTATTACCAACACCACTTCCAGAAAGTATTTGCTCATCTAATTTTAGTTGAACAAGTTCTAACAATTCATTGTTAATTTCACCTTCCATAAATGGTATATCAGCAATCATTTCTTTAGATACTTTAATCCAAGCAGAAATTTTCTTAACCTCACAAGATTTTTCAACAAGGTCAAAATCAGCTTGACTTTTAGCAGCACCTTCAGCAGTCATATCAGCACCACCATCAGCATTAGCTTGTTCAATCCAAACTACATATTTTGAAGTAGTTCCAGCAACATTAATAAGTTCTCTTAAAAATGGTCTTCTTCTAACAATACGATTTAAACCAGTTTCCAAAGTAGATAGTCCAACAGTACCACCAGAATAGTTTCCAGTAATAGTCATTGTTCCAGCAGCTTTAACATCAAGGTTTACCATTCCACCACCTTTACCAACTACTTCTTTTATCTTATCGATATTATTTTTGTAGCTTTCAGTAATAGCTTCACCCAAGTTAGTAGATTTAACTGTTGTTTTGCTTGTTTCTTTTAATGAAGTAATTTGTCCTTCTAAATTAGCAATACTTGTTTTTAATTCAGCAGTATTATCTTTTTCTGCTAATTCTTTAACAGCTTTTAAGTCTGCTTTTAAATCAGTAATGTCATCAGAAGTAACAAAACCTTTAGTTTTTTCAGAGATAGCAGTTTCAATTCTATTTACTGCTTCTTCTGGAGTTAAATTTTCGTCTTTATTCACGATTTTAAATTTTAAAAATTAATATTTGTTATTACTTTATTCCAGTTAAATTCTTGTTTCTTTGACTTTACTGCTTCTAATTGTTTATCAAACGGATTAAAAGTTGCTAAAGTAAATATTTGAGAATTTAAATATTTAACTTTCATTTCTAACTGGTATAATCTTTCATCTGTACCTTTTCCATTTACAAGTGATTTAACACATAAATCTAATTCATTACTTAACTCACTTATTTTTTTGTTCTTGTCTTGTTCTGTGTTAATACCTTTACTAACATCAACAACATTAGTAAATTCATTGCTGCCAAAAGTAACAGCACTCCCCTCCCATAATATAACTTCTTTAACATTATAATAATCTTCCTCACTGTCGTTTTTAGCTTCTATATATTCAACTTTGTCTTTTATATATTGAAAACCTATGCTGTGTTCCCTTATAATACCATCTTTATAATCTTCCATAGCATCTTTAGCAATAGTAGAATTTCCCAGTTTTGCTATTGCAAATAAACCAGTTTTATCTTCCCTTAATTCTAAAAATTTACCAATAGGCATTTCCCAGTTGTGATAACGTAGAAACGCTATTTTTCTATTTGACTGGCTTAATGGTCCTCGTTCTTGTATTGATTTTTTAAAAGCACCTTTTCTAATAATATCTTTATCACTATCTATAACATCAAAAGCATTTAAGTACATTGATACAGTATTGTTAGCAGTATCTAAATCTTTAATGTCTAATTTTGAGGTTTTTAGCGTGTATTTGTTTTCTGTTTTAATCATTTATTATGAAATTTACAACAAAATTAATTAATTTTGCTTTAAAATCATATAAAAAATAATGACTAATCAAAACCCTTTAAACTTTTGGAATGCTTTTTTTGGGCAAAATACACTATTAAACCCAAGATTTCTTAATAATTATGGTACTTATCACAATAGAGTTTTCGGACAAAAAACTGCTATTTGGATTGATACTGAACAAAGTTTTAAACATTATGTAGAAATACCAGAATTAAGAGCAGTTGTAAACAAAAGAGCAAACATGATGAGCAGTAATACTCCATGCTTGTATGATAAAAACGGAGAAAAAGTAGAAAACCACTGGTTAATAGATTTAATAAATAACCCCAACCCAACACAAAGCTGGAAAGATTTTATTTATAGTTTATCTATAAATGATAGTTTATATAGCAACAGTTTTGCTTATGCACCTAAAAGGTCATTTGATATTGTTAATTTAATTGTTCCTTTGCCCAGTGACAGAATACAAATTAATACAACTGGCAAAAGTATTAAGCAATTTGAT
>CEPN01006487.1_pt1 | contig 22588 bp, 25 predicted proteins | sample 530391 | NCBI WGS metagenome assembly CEPN01 (sample SAMEA2620027, study PRJEB7988) | marine metagenome | isolation source: saline water (ENVO:00002010), including
CCGTCGAAGGGGATCAGGATGCTGACCGCACGGGAGAGCATGGCCGCCATGGGCTTCCCGCCCACCTACAAGATCCCGCAGTGGCGGGGCAAGGACAACGTGTCCGCGACCCTGCGTATGGCAGGGAACGCGGTTCCCCCGGTAACTCAGGCTGCCTTTGTGGCGGCTGCAATGGAGGTGAGATGACATTCAAGCAGTGGATGCGGGCAGTGGATCGCATCATCTCGGCAGAGTTGTTTGGCATCGGGGTCTATGACCTCATCGACCTGCTCTGGCGGGACATGTACGACGCGGACTGGACCCCAGAGGAGGCGGCCCAGCCCATCTTGGACAACCCATACGACTACATCTAAGGAGGTGTGAGATGGAGAATTACGAGAGCATCGAGGCGCGGCTGGGTGAGGAGATCCTTGCCAGCGACCGCTCGGTGGCAGCGATCAGCGAGATCATGAGCGGCGTGGGGGCTGGCGTCTTCACCCGCATGGACCAACAAGATGGCTGGGGGCGCGTCCCTCAGTGGCACGGATACTTGCGCCGCTGGCGCAACGCCCTGTCCTATCGGGACCGGGCATCCATTCTGGCCTGTAAGGCTGTCGTGTACGACGCTGACGGCTACCGCCTCGGCACTGAGGGCGACGTGGAAACCGGCGAACAACCTGAGTACCACGGTATTTTAACACGAGGTGTGAGATGATGAAGACCAAAGAGGAGGCTCTTGAATGGCTGGAACGCAGCATCAAGGGCTGCGACTCAGAACGCGAGGTGTGTCGGGGCATGTTGGGAGACCCCTACTCTGACCCGTCAGCCCGGGGTCAGTTGATCTGGTCCGGTGCTCACCGGGTTCAATACATCATAGCAAAGAACGCGCTTCTGGCAGGTGCTTCTGTCGCTGAACTGCTCAGTGAGTTCCAGGGAGCGATGGAGCGCGTGTTCATCGAACACTGCGACCCCAGCAAGGGCATCGATGCCCGGATGATGGCGAAGGTCAGAGCCCAGGCCATCATGCTGACGACATGGCGAGGGTAAGATGATGACTTTCTACAACGAGCTGGAGCCGTTCGCCGTGGCGTGGCTCCGCAACCTCGCGGCTGCAGGGCACATCAGCCCTGGTCGCATTGACCACAGGAGCATCGAAGATGTCAGAGCCGACGACCTTGAAGACCACAACAGGGCTCACTTCTTCGCCGGAGTCGGCGGATGGGAGCAAGCTCTTGACCTTGCCGGTGTTCCGGCAGACCTCTCTGTTTGGACTGGTAGCTGCCCCTGCCAGCCCTTCTCCCAAGCCGGGAGCAAGCGAGGCACCAACGACGCCCGCCACCTCTGGCCTGTCTGGCGCAGACTCATTGACCAGTGCCAGCCTGCAGTCATCTTTGGAGAGCAGGTTGCGAGCCCGCTTGGACGGACGTGGCTCGCCGCTGTACGCGCTGACCTGGAAGCACTGGGATATGCCGTCGGGGCCGCCGATATCTGCGCTGCGGGGGCGGGGGCACCGCACCTCCGGCAGCGGCTCTGGTTCGGAGCCGTCCGCCGCGAAGCCTTGGCCCACCCCGGACGCTCAGGCCTTCAACGTCTTTGCCTGCCCGGAGAAGCACCAGCAGCGGCTGGCACGGCTCAAAGCGAAGCACGGCAACGGAAACGGGGCGGGCTTGCCCATCGGCCAAGCAGTGCATCTCGCGGGCTGGCCGACAGCCACAGCCCGGGACTCGACCGAGAACGCCCGCCACGGCTACATGGTGAAGGGGCACGCCGGGACCACGATGGTGGATGCAGCTCGACTGAGCGGCTGGCCGACATGCAGAGCGGAGGATGCGGAGTCCTCCGGGGCTCGGTGGAATCGGGGCAAGTTCGACACCCTGACTGCGGTAGCAATGCACCTGAGCACTGGCCCGGCTCGACTGCTGGCCAGTGGGATACTGCTGACTGGCTCCTCTGCCGGGATGCCAAGTGGCGGCCGGTTGAACCCGGCACATTCCCGCTGGCTGATGGGGTATCCCAGAGAGTGGGACGCCTGCGCGCCTACGGAAATGCCATCGTCCCGCAAGTCGCGGCGGCGTTCGTCGAAGCCTTCATCGAAGGCGTAACCGAGAGCTTGGATAGTCCAGCCCGTTGACGGCTTGGTTGTCCCGAGCTACACATCAAGCAACAAGGAGTCAAGACAATGATCGGCATTCCATACGCCAGACAGACATACAAGAACGGAAAGATGACCTGCACCTGCCCGGTGTGCGGCAAGGTGATTGAGTTGAAGAAGAAGAAGGACCATGAGTCGTACTCTACCCAGGAGTACGCGTTGCACTACGACCAAGCCCATGGAGTCAAGACATGACCACAAAGAACAACCCAGAGCAATGCTGGCCCAGCGAAGCCAAGCTGATTGCTGAACGCTTCTTCTTTTCGTCGTATAACTTCCTCGACATCGAGGACATCCACATCTCTGATGTGTGCCTGAATGCCATGGCATCGATGGACTGCTGGCATGGCAGCAACACCATCTACCATATGTTTGATGGCAGCATGCTGATCGTCACCCCTTCATTCTGGGACATCCTAACCCGCCGAATCGGCGAACAAGGTCTGGGCCTGTACGACGAAAACGGAGCCTTGTATGTGCACATACAAGACGACGGCTCCATGAAGTGGAACGACGACATAACCAACCCAGCAGGAGTCAAGACATGACCACCAATATTCCCATCCACCTGTCGGGCAGCTACCGCGGAGTCAGCGGTTCCCGGTACTCCATCATCCTCGACCCAGAGGACAGAGACATCAGCGACTACGCGGCAGTCGGTTCTGCCGTGCCGATGAGTGTCTGGCATGGGCGGGACAGGCAGATCATGCTCGACCCCAACGTGGTCGGCAGCGAACTCAGGAAGATGCTTGAGAGTAGCGAAGCCCAGCTGATTGCTGCAGCCATCTTTGATCTCTATAAGAAAGGTGAGCGCCTCGGTGCGATGCTCTCCATCGTCGGACGGTGGCCTACCGACGAGCAAGGGCTGGATACCGAGGAGTTGGAGGGCTTGGAACGCCAGCTCAGGGAGATGCTTGAGGAGGTCCCCGCTTTCATCGACGCAGGAGACTGGGTCGGAGAGTTGGATTGGTTCCAGTTCCACGACCACACCGACCTCAAGGCCATGGTCTCGGAGTGGGTAGAGGAGGGACGCCACGACGGCTTCTGGCTCGACCCCAAGGACCTGCTGGAGGTCCTCACCTCCTGGCTGCAGGAAGCGGTCAGCGACCTTGAGCACGACGACGACCGCTCCGACGAGGAGCAGAAGGACCTGGCCCTGGGTCGGCGTCTACTGAACACCACTGAAGCGATGAACCAATAAACCAATCAGGAGTCAAGACATGAGAAAAAAACAAGGACAAGCATTGATTGCGATGCTCTGCCTCCCTGACGAAAAAGTGCTGGATCAAGCTTGGGAACTGATCCGGGCTATCTCAAAAAACGATCGCCGTTTTTTGGCCGATTTCAAAAGACACATCGCTGCTTGGATTCGAGTTGAAGCGACCCATGTCGATCGTAGAGCGCGGTCTAGGACTTGGGACGATGACGATTCAGAGTTGTTTGCAGCGCTGTTAACAGAGGCCATTGGTGAGGCCTTGACACTGGGCTTTGATTTTAAATCAATCAAAATTCGTGTGGACAGCGGGGCTGTGCCGCTCGGCTATCGGTACCGCTCTGAATCCACGACCGCGTTTTTCAATAAAGGAGGGCTGTTTTTTGGCAGGGCAACCGCTCGATCAGTAGCGGGCGGAGATTGGGGGGTCGCAACTTGCAAGATTGAGGTCCCCCAATCACAGGAAGCCGAAGCAAAAGCCCAGGTTCATCCCAAATACTACCGGGGATATATTCGCTTGCATTAGGCAACCAATAAACCAATCAGGAGTCAAGACATGACACCCAAAGAACACATCTTAGAGGCGCTGTACCATGCCCAACTCAATGCCCACGACATGGGCCTGAAGGAAGAGGCCTTTGAAGACGAGGGCCTCACCCCAGACCAGTACGCAATCTGGTGCATCGTGGAGGGCATCTGCGAGGGAGGGCCGCACGACTTCCCAGAAAGCGCGTACCTTGAGTGCCAGTACGACGACGACGACAACCTCGTCAGACACACGATCGCTGAGCTGAGGACCGCTCTGGTCCCGGCTCTTGTGGAATTCTATAAATCAATGAACGCACGGGCGGAGGAGTAGACATGGATGAGATGAATAAACCTACGGTATCACTCATGCACTGCATGCTCTTTGAGCAGGTGGTGCACGTCAGTCACGGCGGTCGATGCTTTGTCACCTGGGACGGCAACGAGCAGTTGACATTGAGGATCTTGCGACCCGATGGCCGCATCAGCACGCTGCAGTCTTGGCTTTGCCCTGGACTTGAGAGTGCCGAAGAGGCAGCAGCGGCAGCGGCAGACCAGTGACTCTGCTGGACTACGCCGTAGTGCTTCCCTCGGGACGGGTCATCTCCGACCTGTCTCTCGACGGTGCTGTGCGCCTGTCTCGGCACGTCCGTCGAGACCTTGAGGGCGCTGGCGGCGTAGCCAAGGTGCGTAAACGTTTACGCACTGCCCATGGCCAGGTTCTTCTGGTCCCCATTGACGCCCACTTCCCTGACTGGAGAGTCTCCTATGACCATTGAGGAATTGTTTGTACTATCAATCCAGCTCCTCGTCTGGATGTTCGCCATCTTCTGCACCCTACTTCCAAGCGACCAGAGCTAATTATGAAACCCAAAAGCATTGACTATGACAGCCTGTCCATCACAGGAAACGAAGCCCTGGACCTTGTGGCTTCCCACATCGGCGCTGACCGTTGGTACGAGGCCAAGCACGTTGGCTGGGGCTCCCAGATGCCGTTGTACGTCGAGGGTGAGAGCACCCCGACGCTGCGGCACTCAGTAGAGCACGACGTGCTGATCGTCCATGTGTGGTCGGACACCCGCAACTACACAAAGCCCAACAGGGCAAAGCCCGACCGCAAGTTCTCTGTGAGCTGGACGGGACAGGTCAAAGAGCGTGGCGTGAAGCGCCCCAAGAAAGGTCGCAAGAAGATGAACCATCACCGCGAACGGCTCATCATGGCCCACTGGTGGTGGAACGCACTCAACGAACTCTCGTTGAAGATGGGGTTCTGGAAGGACATCTCTAACCGTGGGTGGTTGAGGACATCCCGCTGGCTGCTGCACGAGGCCATCATCGAGCGGCTCTGCCAGTTCAAGACACCCAACTTCTTGATGCTGCTGCCCTGCAAGCAAGGCTGGGAGGTCCGCGCAGTGCCAATGAAGGGCCGAGTGCCTCAACTGGATGAGCAGTTTGCCTTGAGCGAGGGTGCGACCCGCCGCCACGCTTGGCGCAATGCACTCCTTGCCCTGACAGACGGCAAGAAGACTGCTCCTTGGCCACAGCAAGAGCCTGACTGGCCAAAGAAGGCGATGTGATAGCCTTTCACGCCGTCCTGGTTGGTTGTTGCGTAGCCGCCGGAGTGCTTTGGCCTTGGTCGGCTCCAGCGATGGTCGTATTGTCAATCATTCTTTGTCGCTTGAGTCAACCATGAACGATGACCTGACAGGCTGGCTGCTGGCTATCGCATGGCTGCTGGCGGTGGTCCTCGACTACTACGGCCTGCTCTAAGGCACCAACCTACAGGGTTGTCCACAGTTTATGGACAACCCTCTTTTTTTTTGTCTACTCATCACCGACAGGAAGCGGATTTGAAAGAGCGGCTACCATCAGCGCCTCGACCTCTCGACACTCCGGTCTCTGGGCGCTGGACTGGCCGTACTGGAGGCAGGTTGCCCACTGGCAGGGCACCGACATGGGATCTCCGCCAGCGTCTGCCCTGCACTGAACCGGCACCTCTGCCAGCGTCGAGCGCAGCTCAGCGTCGATCACGACAGGCCGACTTCCCAGCTCCAGCAACGCCTGCTGTCCGTCGTAGACCTCTGAAAGCGTAGCCGTCTGGGCTTGGAGGGCTTCCGCTCCGTCGTCTGGCTTGAGTCCCCAGCCAGCACCAAAGCCAGCCAAGATGGCCAGCGCAAATGCCACTCCAGTTATCGGATCCATACCGCCTCCCATCAGTCTCGCCAAGCCGCCAGGGAGGCCCAGGTTCGGGGTCCGACGATGCCATCAGCAGTCAGTGCCCCCTCAGCCTGGAACTCCAGCAAGCGCTTGAGCGTGCCCCTGCCGAAGTCGCCATCGACGCCCAGCTGTTGGCGGCTGTCTCCGCTCCACGAGTTGAGCCGCCGCTGCAGGCCCACGACCCACGGTCCCGTCGCGCCCGGCCAGAGGGTGGGCTGGTGGTGCTTGGGGTCGGCCAGGTATCGGGCAAAGTCACTGCCGGGCATGATCACGACCTGGACCGTACCGAGCTTCTCGCAGGTCCTGTAGGCTTGGTCTCGCCAAGCTGCCCAAAGCTCACCGCGGTAGTTCTTGGGGTCCCAGATGCCCAGGCATCCAGCGCCCCATCTTTGAATGCGGCTGCCGCCCATTGCGTGGATGAGCATCGTACCGTTTCCACCCTGGATGCCCTCCTCAGCGTCCTGGCGAGCATCTCCATCAGCATCTCGCCAGAATCGATTAGAGCCCCCTTCAGGGCGCAGCACGGCCTGACCGTTGCCATTGTGCTTCCCTCTGACGAAGCGATGAGGGTGGCACCAAACCAGGTTGGCTCTGCCCTGTCGGTGGTAGTGGTAGCTGCCAGGGTCGCTGGTCCCTTTGTTGGCGGTCAGCTCACCTCCCTCGAGGTACGTCAGACAGACATCGTCGTAGTGGTCTTCTCTCGCAGGGATAACCTCCAAGGCAATCGTGCTCCCGCTGCTCGACGCGTCGCTGCCCAGAGAAGCACCGGACAGGAAGAGGTACGTTGTGCAGCCAGGCTGCAAGTCGGGCATAAACCCCAGGTGCTCAAGGTAAGATCGCACGTCCCCCGCAGAAAACGGGATCACTGAACAACTCGCATTGGCTCGTCCCGGTCGACATCGAGCTTGACCTCGATGCGCTGAAGACAAGAGACCATGGCCGCATGGTCAGCCTTATTCGTCGCAACCAATTCGTCCAAGCTGTTCAAATGACGATCAAGACCCTTGGCCAACAGCGGGATCAGTTTTTCTGTTGTCAGCTTCCAAAGGCCAAGGAGCAAGATCAGCATTACAAACACAGCGCTGGCTGGTCCGGCAAGGAATGGAGCGAGAGCTTCAGCGGTTTCCATGTCTATCCCTCAGTTTTCTTTTTGAGCGCATCAAGGATTAAACGGGCCAGTACGCGAGAGTTTTCGGCGCTTGGACTGTAGTTATTGCTTGGATCGTACGACGCCAACAACCCGTCAACGTCATCCAAAGGGATTACGAGAGGCACAATCCAGCCATCGGCAGACTGAGCGGCATTGTTGGTGTCCTCAGTCGAGACAGTCTGTTGAGAAACGCTTGGGAAATCGACGAACTGCATTAGATCACCGGCTTGATAAGAGCATACTTCGCGGCAAACACCATTGTATCGTCTTGCGCTATCGTCGCTGTATTGTTGTAAGTTCCGACAGCCACGACTTGATGGAGGGGGCTCCCTCCAGTCGAGATGTTTTGATTTGAACTGCGGGTTGAAACGTTGTTTGCCGTCCCATCGCTGGCCAAGGGGTAGCTTGCACCACCTCCCACCTTCTCTCCTCCGTGGAGGTAGGTTATAAGCCCGTTATCAGGCCCCGATGTCCCCGCCGAAGTCGCGGCGCTGTACGAGTAGACCCCATAGGCGGCGTTCGATGGCACCGATGCGCTAAACAAAGAGCAAATGGCACCACCCAACATGACGTTGCTCACCGCTGTGGAGCTGGCATCTCGAGCAATGCCAACAATGAAGTCTCCCTTAAAGTCCCGGACGCTATCGTCGCTGTCAAGAACGTAGATTCCGGTAAAAGTGTTGCCCCGTGACAAATTGTTTCCGTCAATGGCCGCAGTGCGGTACCACCGAGGCCCGGATTTGGTGCTTGAGTTCTTCCAGTTGTACGCGGCGTTTCCAGATGCAAGCGCGTTAAATGTGATGGTGTTCTTTTTGGTCCCAGCATCCCAGGTCACAGACTTGATAAGCGACGACGGATCGTACAAGGTCCAGCTTCCATCCGTAAGATTGATATCATTCAAAACAAGAGCGTTGAGATCGACGGTGTCTGCAGCGATGTTGACCGTGTGGGTTGCTGTCGCCAGGGTATCCCCATCGGCATCAAGGGCTTTGAGGGACAGCGTAAAGCTGTTGCCATTGGCTGTCCCGCTAAAGGTGTAGGCCCCGAGCCCGCTGCCGCTAATGCCAGAGGAGCCAACAGCATTGGTCATAACAGCGCTGTAGCTGTCAATCAGGCTGGAGGGGTCAGTGAAGGCCCCAAAAGTCTTGGCTGCTGGCGTTCCCCCCGCGGCAACCGCCTCGCTGGTTGGCGAGGGTGGCTGCACTGGCTCTGTGGCTTGAGCTGCAGGGTCGCCGTATCGGCGGTAGCTGGTGGTCATGCAGTCCTCCAGTGGAGGTAGGCGTAGCAATCCGCAGTACCAGCATCTAATTTCCACTGAATGAACAGGTTGAAGTCTGCTGGGGCAAACTGCGTGCGCTTGTAAGCCAAGCCCAAGATCAGGATCACAGACTTGAAGTTCGCGTTTCTGGTTGCCACCAGAGTGTCTGTCCGTTCGTCGGACACAGGCCGTTGCCCAGCTGCGTCCTCACTCAGGAACCAAGTGATCGTCGTCGGAGATCCACTCTTGATTTCTGCGAGCATCCTGAGCGACTCAAGCATGCACTTGCCCTGCGTCGTCACTGCTCCCGCATCCTGAGCGCTCTCGCCCACGGTTGAGCTGACATAAGCGGTTGCCAATGCGGCTTGGTAACCCACGCCATAGTCGATCATCACAGGCATGCTATCCTCCTATCTTTTGTTCTGGTCAACTTTAAACCTTTCCTGCGTGTACCCCCAGCTCCGGCCTTCGTAGTAAGCCTGCACGGCTTCATTGACTTCTCGCAGGCTTCGTTCGCTAACGGCATCGGGGTCAATGTGCTTCACAGCGATGCCGGTGTAGCCATCTAAGACCCGCCAGAACGGCGTTCGGGGGTCAACGCTGGCAAGGTTTTCTCGCGACGGATCTGCAACAGCGCTGGTGTTCACCGTTTGCGACATGGCCAAAGCATCGTTGATGTGCCGACTTGAAGGCATGGCCATCGTGAGAGCATAGTTTGCCCACGCATCAACTCGGTGTGATGGCGGCTTGTGCACGCCCTCGCTGACCTGAATGTAGCCCGACAATGATCTGAGAGTATCCGCAGGGAGTTGCCCAGCCAGGGGGATCTCTTCAAGGCTGTCGATCATGGCACCCACTGTGCGACCATTGGTCAGGCTCTCTATCGGCCTGTCGTAAAACAAGTGATGCCTTGACAACACTTCAGAAGCGAGCTTTGCCATAATGTGCGAACGGGCCAAGTAGCGAGCTGCAAACGGTCCTTTTATTTGACCCCGAAGATAGGCCTGATGCTTAGCATCATCGCCAAACACCCCCAACCTGGCCGGGATGTCTGCAACCGCAGAAGCGGTATCGCGAATCATGCTGATCTCTTCAAAGAAGGCCTCCTGTGGAGTGGCAAAGCCCTCCACATACAGGCCCTCGCCAATGGGTACTCGCAGTCGCTCTCTTGCGTAGCTTTCGGTCCCTCTCGTGGCTTCGTCCGTGTACTGGTTGTATGGGCGGGGCTGTGCATACCTGATGCTTACCACCTGACTCTTGAGGGTGCCCAACCGCCTTGTTTGGGTAAGGTTCAAACGATCGACAGCTTCTAACGAAGCAATCTCCTCTTCAATCTCAGGCAGCTTTTGTTTTTGCTGGTGGACATTGTAAGCCAGCATGGTGTCTGGCAAAGCATCCATCATGATGCGGTTGTATGTCGCATAGAACTGCGGGTTTTCAATCATTTGATTGATCTGAAGGCGCACGTTCTTGAAGGTCCAAGTAAAGAACGGGATGAACATCCGTATCGTGTCACGCTGGAATGGCGTCAAGTCGCCATAATCAAACAAGAACTTTTGAACATGCGCCGCTGAGTCCGCAATCGTGTGTCCCCGGCGCATGTTTCCTATGAAGTTCATCAGCCGCGCTTGGTTTTCAATGCTGCGCGAAACCGCCGCCCCCATTCTCCTCGGCACAGCAACCGGGATGCCTCCGGTCAAAGCCGCTGACAACGCCACTATGGCGTACCCTTCGGTCAGCTTGCTTTTGTGAGCAAGATGCTCAAGCTTGTCCAGATTTGATTTGTCTGTGGCCATTTTGGGGATGAAGTTCGACCCCATATTGTCTGCAAAAGTGTTCAGGTCGGTGACCATCTGGAAGCTTCGGGCAATAATGTTGTTCTCTTGCAGCAGATCATGGGCTTCATCCATGGTTCGGAGCGTGCCATCGCCAAGGTCAAACAAACGTCGTCCGCTTGTTCCCTTCACGGTGACCGTCGATAGCATCGCATCGATCCCGAGGTAAGTTGCGTGCTGGGCCTTCCGTTTGGCAAACGCTGTCGCGCTCTCGCCCTTCCGCTTGGGTGCAGACAACGCCCGCCTTGCTTTCCCCCAGCTCCCGTGCTGTTCAATGAACGGTATTGCTGCTGTAAGGACACCGGCTTTCGTCTGCGTCACAGGGCTCATGGCCCCCCCAACACCCAGGTCCAAGATGTTGGTTAGCTGATTGCTGATGGCGTTTCTCATCGAGAACGCAAGACTGAGGACCGTCACGCGGGTCTTCCAGAAGTCGTTGATTAAGTTCCACACCCTCTTAGCCGTGCCTGGTGGGGGCTTGACCTTAAAGACATCCTCCATGCTGGAGGCAACCACACGAGGGATGTACATCCGAAACAGTTGGCTGCCACCTCCGTAGTATTCGTCCAACGACTGCCCGGTAGTGCGGACACCCAAGGCCAGCTCGTTTGCTTTTGTGTTGAGGGCGTCTGCCACCAAGTCCCAGGCTTTCCTTTCATCTCCATCGGTCGCGCTCAAGTACTGCTTGTGCAAGTCGCGAGGGTCGGTGAGCTTGACTTCAGCAAGTCTCCGCGTTTGTTCCTTCACCGTCGTCATCTCGTTTTTCTTGATGGCAAAGGTCAGGTATTCAATGTTGGCTCCTTGCGAGATCCTGCGAGACTCTCGCAGCCATGTAGCCATTGGCGCGTCTTTGCCTGGCTTCAACGCTGCCATCAGCGCGGTGGTTGCCTCTTCAAACATATCCATGTCGAACTGGCCATTTGAATCCAAAAAGGCAGGGTCTGATGCCCAGTCCTGTTGAAACCCCTCAAGAAGCCGCGTGGCCATCTCTTGTTGCTGAGCCCCTCCCCGCTCAAGCAAAGGCACCAAGTCCTCATCCAACGCGACTTGCGCAATGCCTTTACCTTCTTCAAGGTTTGGGGTGACGAATCGGACCAACCCGCCGCCAACCATTGTGGAAAGGAAGTCGTCAGCAGCAAGTGCTCGGTTTTCTTGCATGTACCGAGCTGCAATCTTGTTTGGGTTGAGAACAAATGCAACGGCTGGGTTTTTATTTGATGCGTTGATCTCCGCAACGGTCCCAGCAATTTTCCGCGTTCTCCTTGAGTCAGTCTGCTGGCTCAAGACCTTGTCTACGCCTCTTGCTTCGGCTCCAGGGGAAGAACCCTTTGCCCTCTTAAGAGCATCGGACAGGATGTGCGGTACCCACGACACAACTCCCCAGTCCTCAAGCATAGCCGTTGGGTCTTTGATGAACGTTTCCCTGTGGATCTCGAACAACTTCTCGTAGGACTTCTGGATTGAACTCAGCTCATCCACCACGGGGACCAAGTCGTCAGGGAGTTCTCCCAAACGCCGACCCACAAGTTGGGGGAAGCGGCTCACGTCAAAGTCCGGGAAGCCTGGAATCTTGGGGGTGTTTTTGAGGAGGCTAAACGCAGCCAGCAAGATGTCTTCGCGGCTCAAACTGGGCTGGCTTGCAATATCAGAAACCGTATTCCGCAAGGTTTGAACAGCAGCCTGCTGGTGGGTCAAGTCTGAAGCGATGCTCTTTGCTTCTTTAATCAAACCCCGTGTGACGACAGCCCTCACCTGAACCTTTACCAGACGGGCTTCATCCCGGCTCAACCCGCTCATGTCCATCTTAGCCATCTGGTTGCGAACCGATTTCTCAATGGCCGTATCGGTTGCAGATCGTCTTAGCCTTTCAGCTTGAGTCTTCAAAAAGCGGATGCTTTGCTCAAGGATGGCGATTTGCGGGTCTGTTTTTACCAAGCCTGAAGTCTGGCCGGTCAAAGAGCGGAACCGGCCCCAGAGATTCGCCTCCCAGTCTTCCAAGATCCAATTTCTCTTCAGCAAATTTTGTCGTTTAGCTTCCAGATCCTCCAACTTCCCTTGAATCTTTGAGACTTCGGGGCTGTTTGCTGGAGTGCTCGCCAACTTTGATTGGTTAGCTGCGATTGCGGAATCAAATTCTTTCAGCTTAAGCTGCTGGTCTGCCGTTAGCCGTCCTGCTGGGGCCTTGCCCACTATGATTTCTGGGGGCTCCAATCGTGGCTGAGACTCCGATATCATCTTCGCCAGTTCACGACGGCGTTCGCTTATTCCCTCAGCTCCTTTCTTCTTGGCAGACGCTAGGCTGCTTACTTGAGCATCGTAAGCTTGCCTCTTTGCCTTTCTTGCGCTGTCCCGTATCGACTCTGCCCCTTCCATCCGCTGCTGTTTTTGGAGCCTGATCTCAGCTTGGACTTCCGCCAAGTTAATCGTGCCTTTCTTAGACTTCTTGACCGGTCGAGCCACGCCTCCCTCGGCCAGCATTTCAGCCATGTTTTGGGCCAAAGCGCTATCGAGATCCATTTGCTTTTGGGTCTTCAACTGTTCTGCTGCCGCGATGCTCTTCTCGTAAGCAGCCACGGCTGCCTTGACCCTTGATGCAACAAAGTCCTTCTCGTTCTTGATCTCAGCCCTCTTGGCCTTAATGGTGCTGAGAAAAGGCTTTCCGCCATCATCTCGAATAAATTTCAGATCCGACATCTTGCCCTCAAAGATGTCGTCTGAAACCCGCAGCAGCTCGGTCAGCGCTGTTCTTTTATCGCTGGGGATTCCGAGAAGATCTCCGATAGCCTTGACGAACCCTTGCCATAGGGTCGTCTTGCCCCTGAGTTCGATCCCTTGCAAGAACTTCTGGAAGTCAGGGTTGGTAAGGCCCCAAGCCAAAACCTCGTCTGCATTTAGAGAGGATGGCCCGATTACCTCACCGGTCTTCCGGTAATGCTCCTTCCACTTTCGGATGACCACCCCTGTGATGTCGTTCAGTTGCCGTTCTGCTCGACTCAGGGGAGTACCTTGATTGGCCCTCGCTCTCGCGTTGTGCAGCTTACGGGATGTCACTGCATGCAGCAGTTCATGAAGGACGGTTTCGGACGAAATGCCTGACCCGTCTACTTGTGGTCCTCTAAGCCAGATAATGTCTGGCTCGCCCTGCTTCGGCTGGTACATTCCTCTTGCCCGACCTCGGGCAATAGCAAGAGGTGATGGGCCACTACCAGGCTTAACTACGACAAAACGAAGGTCTTCATCTGCCACAAGGTGTCGGATACGAGTAGCGATGGCGCGATGCCCAGCGTCTGAGGACATGAGGGCGATGGTGTTCACTACCTCTGAAGCACTGTCTGCGCCCTCGATTATCTCCGCAAATTCGTCGCGGGTCATGTCTTGCATGTTCAAAGGCTTGTTGAGCTTCTCGTCCAACTGCGGCAAACTTCGGTACTCGCTCTTTGCTTGTTTTCGAGCTGCTTCGATGCTGCGAGCCTTTTCTGCTTTGACCGCTTTTAGGTTGTCCTTCGCCTCCTTGACCAAAGCAGCCGTTGCCGCCTTGTGCTCGGCCAACAGTTCTCTTGCTCTTTTCTCTTGATCCTTGGCCCGTTGGGAAATGTTTACGGTGTCTCGTTTGAAGCGGGCCAAGACGGTCGCTTGGGCTTCCTTTAACTTCAACCGTGCTGCGCTCGTCTTGGCTGAATCCAAGGCGACTGCAATCTCAGCCAGAGCCTCGTGTTTCCTCATTTCAGCTTGCTGCAACCGTTGCATTTCCGGGTTGCCACGAGCCCACCGAGCCATCTGAACCAGCGACTGTCTTACCTCATCGATGGACTTCTGATGAATCCGAGCAAAGTCTGCCACCATGGCTTCTACAGCGTTGGCCACGCCTTGCATCTCGGGTCTACGTTGAAGCAACCCTGCGCCTGTCTCGAGGGCATCGAACGCCTCGTTCAGCACGTTCTGCACGCCGTACCCTGGAGCAGCCCACTCTTGCGGCCAAGAGCTGGGGTCTTCTTTAACCAAGGCCTTGCGTGCTTGGACGGCGATTTGAGCCTGCTCTGTTGCCCGCCTCAGCCCCTGCTGAAGGTCACTCCGTCTGTTGTTGATGTCGCTGGTGTATTGATTGATCGCCCGCTGGTATCGGTTCCAGAGTTCTGGCTCCAGCCGCTGTACCGTGAAGAGGGCAGCCCGGTCAGAGGTGAGCTGCAGGGCTTCTCGGCCTCGGGACAACAGGGTTGAGATTTCATCTTGCGAGCGAACCCACGCGGTCATGGGCTGCATAGCCCTGGTTCCCACCGCTGCTGCTGCTGCATCCCAAAGCGCCCCAACCACTGCTGGAGGGGTCTGCATTGTTCGCTGTGCGGAATAAGCCAACTTTTGCCCAGCTGACAGTGCTGCTTCTCCGCCTTGGTCTACAATCTGCTGCAAGGCCTTAAGGGCGTACGGCTTCAAGGGGTTTAAGGCCTTAACTTTTGTGGCGATCGGGCTGATGATCGGTGCCTGCGAAAGGTACCGGGTCTCCGATGAAAACGGCACATGGTAAGCCAGCCGCCCAGCGTCCTGAAAGACTTGTTCCCCAAGGTCGATCCTCTTCCGCAAGGCTTTAAGGTGACCGGCTTGTTTGTTGATGTTGGCCGCCCTCATGAGATCCAGTCGCCCAGTCAGCCTCAGAGCATCAAACGAACTCTCGTTGCGAACTCGTTGAAGTGCGGCGACCTGTTTCTGGGCGCTTTCAATCGCAGCCTTGTTTCCTGTCTGAGCGTACGCCTTCTGCAAACTCCGAAGCGCGTCCTGCTGTTGGTCCAGCTTCTGGTCTGCAATCTGCTGGAACCGCCGCAACCGTTCCGCATCTCCCGTCAACGATGGTGCTGACGTGTCGCCTAAAGCGGACCGAACACGCGCAGCTTGCCTCCCCTTAAGGTTCAAGAGGTTTGCTTCCCCAACCAGCTCACCTTTTTTGCTGGCGTCATCGGCATATTTTCTTGCTGCCATTTCAGCGATTTCAATGGCCTCATCAATGCTTTTCAGGGCATCAGCATCGCCCGCGGCGGCTCGGACAATAATCTCTGCTGCCTCAGTAGGGCCTCCAACGTTGGCTGCCAGATTGTCGAGAGCCCGCGCAGCAAGCGACCCAGATCGGCCCATCCTGACGGTCTTGCCCGCCGTGTGGACCACCATGCCTCCTTTTGCGGGTCCAGCAAACCAAAGCGGATCAAAGGCCAGCTCGTAGCCCAAGCCAATAATCTCTCGGCCAAGGTCACTCGAGAGCATGTTGTAGTACTGATAATCAGGATGCTCACTACCCACTTGTTCAGCAAAAAGAGCAGCCTGTTCTTTTGAAACTTGAGCATCAACAATGTCTGTACCAGCGATGTACGGCACGTTTTCGATTAACTGAGACCGCTCTTTGGCCTCTTCACTAAGCCCTGCCTCCCACAATGTGCCGTCCGCTGCAGCCGCATATAGATTTGCCCTCATTTTCTGGCGAGGAGTGTTGATTCCCGCTGCCAGATTGGTGGCCCTTGCTGCCCCATTGACCACTCCCCACAAAGCAGGAGAAGTCCATCGAAGCGCTTCCATCCAAGCATCGGAAGAGTCTTCTACTCCTTCTGCGTACTGTCGCTGGCTTGTTGCCAAACCCTGCAGTTGCTCCGGGGTCAGGTCTCTTTCAGCCATTCCATCGTCAACAAAAAGGTTGATCAGATGAGTGGGGTCTGCATTGGTCTGCTGAATGGTGGGCCAGGCCGCATAGATCTGTTGAGCTGCTTTGCCCAAGGTTGTGTCAGCATCTGGCAACAAAGAAGCAGCGCCCGCAGTAGCTTGCCATGAGAGTCGCTCTGGATAGCTGAACGCCTCAAGCGCTGTTATCGCAGCGGAGCCACCCTTCCACACGGCGTCAGCGGCTGCTTGCGGCAGGGCTACAGCCGAATCGACATCATCTAAACCTTTAACGGCAGCCCAGACAGGCCCCAGTCCTGCTGCAGAAGCTGCGGAGGATGCAATCTCGCCAAGCAGCCCGCTTGTTTCCTCGTCCTCGCCTCCGTACCGGCCAGTTGACCACTCGTAGATCCTCCCCATTTTCTCAGTCATGGTGGGATCATCGGTTCGCAGATCATCGACAAGACGAGCCGCCTCGGGTCCGAACACAATCTCCTCAGTCTTCTTGTCTGGATCGACGCGCATATCCCTGGGGATGCCCGAAGATCCGAGGTGCCGCTCTACTTCGACAGGCTGACTTTTGCCTTCCTTCTTTTGCTGTTCGGGAGTCTCTAAGCCCAAGATAGATGACAGGCTGGGGATTGCCATTTTCGTGTTCCTCTACCGGACATCTTGGAGAAAGTCGTCACCTTCGTCGAGTACTCGTAGCACTTCATCACGGGTTGGCCCGTCTTTTAGACTCCGGTCTTTTCTACGGTCTTCTCTACGGGCTTGTCCCGGTCTAACGGGTGGGTTCTCTCCGCTCAGGCCGTCGTCTGCCCCGCCTTCCCGTAAGATCTTGGCAAGCATCACTCTCAGATTGTCTCCAATGTGCATGATCTTTTCTCTTCTCTGCGCGTCTGCTTCTTTTGGAATGTCGCGTGGAGCTGGAGAAATGTCATCGTCGGAGCCAGGGGCCTTTTCCTGTACGCTATCTACGCTTGATTTGAAGCTGAAGTCTTCGGGTAGATCTTCGACTACCGAGGGAGCCCCCTCTTCCCGTACGCTATCTACGCTTGAGTCGAAGTTCAGGTTAGCCGCACCCTGAGCCCGCTGTTGCGCTTCAATGATTGGTCCCATCTGAGAAGTGGCCCGACGAACCACTCTGGGCTGCTGGCTAAGGGACTGAAGGGCACCCCTCATTGCGGTATAGTCGCCAAGATCAACGATGTCAGGGTCTGCCTTGATGGTCGCGACCATCTCCTGATACAGGCCTGGATTCCTGCTTAAGTAGCGAGCTGCGTCTTCGTCGGTTTCAAAGCCCAAGGACTGCTTCAGGGCCTGAAACGTACCTGGGGTTGTCGCTGCATCAGTGTTCTCCTTGAACACCCCGACAGCGGCAGTCATGGCGTCCGAACTCTCAAGCCTCGCCAACTGAGACAGGAGCGTATCCTGTGCGACACCAAGAGCCGGAGGTTCGGGGATGTTTGCAAGTTCTGCAGCGTATCCCTCAACACCGCCTTGGAGGGTGTTCTCCAAGGCACCCAAGGTCTGCTGTGCTCGACGGACGTTTTCCGTGTTGGACATCAACCCAAGAGACTGTTGGTTCAACCGGATGTATTCTTGTACTTCAGCCCCATAGGCTTCTTTTTTGTTGTCGTATGCTTCTTCGCCGTCTGGACCCAGACCGACAGTTCTGTTCAGGTTGCCCTGTACTTGTTGGGAAACCGATGTGCGATGCTGGTCTTTCGCCATCCTGCGAATGAATTCTATCTCCCCTTCACTCAACGGTACTTGACCAGGGCCACGCTCTGCTTGCTGCTTAGCGACCTCATAGTCAGCATATGTCTCCAAAAAGTTATTGGTGATATCTTCTGTTGCATTCCGAATATACGGAACACGCTCAAGACCTTGAATAGCCCCTAATTGGCCTGCTGCCGCATTAGTAGCAGCAGCAATAGCTCCATCTGGGCGGGTCAGAACGTCAAGTGGGTCGTCGTCACGTCCAAGAGCAGCCATATCTTGCGCAGCTTGGGCGTAAATGGGCTCCAGCTGTGTATTCATATCAGCAGCCGCTGCTGGCGGCATCTCCCCAAGGACAAATGTGCTAAAGTTGTCCATCATGTTGTTGAGGTTTGCAAGCTTATATGCGAGGGCTTGCTCTCCGGCAGCTCGAGCCTTGTTGTCTTCCGCGATGGCCGCAATAAGATTGACCCTCGCCTGAACCAAAGCTGTCTGGCTGGTCGTGTACCCCTCAAACACGTCTTTGCTGAGGTTGGTTTGAGCCACACCCAAGTCCGTCAACGCGCGAGCAAGTGTAGCCCGCACTTGCGCTTCGGTTTCAGGGTCCATCCCCGAACCAGTCGGGACATTCCGGGCTCGAACGTATTGGCCCAAAGCAGATATTGGATTGGTTCCAAATTCGGAGATTGGATCGCTCATTTTCACACCTATTAAATGTATGGTCCTGCCTTAGTAGGACATGCTTGGCATTGTCTGAAGGACTTTTCCCGCCTCAAGCGTTCTGTCTTCCTCGCCCGCCTTTTTGCCAGCTATGCCAGCGCCCTTGTATTCCCCCAAAGTAGAGGCCATCCGGGCGTTTCGCTGTTGGTATGCAGCCTGCATACGGTTAGCCAGATCGCGACGGTCAGCCCTGTCGGCTTCAATCTGTTGCTGCCGCGTGGTTGACACCACTTGGTTGCCTGCGCCCATTGCTGCTTTTTGAATGTCGCCAACCATGCTTGCTTGAGCTCCCGACGCGCCAGCATCGCTTGCACTGCCCCGCAACGCTCTGCTCATGGCTTGTTCTTCTTGCGCCTGCACCTGCGCCATACCCTCAGCAATGGCTCGTTGATCTGTCCGAGTAGGACCTTGTAGCCTGCGGCGATCCGCGAGGATGTCCTGCTTGTACATGCGCTCCATTCTTCCGGGAATGGCTGTCGCAACCGTTGGTAGCGTTTTACCTGCAAAGTCCAAAGCCGTACCAATAGCAGCTTTCTGTGCGCCAGACAGCAGCGCTTTTTTGATGACGGGAGCTGCTATTGCTGCTGCGGTGATGCTCATAATTGTCTCCTGTATTCTTTTTTGCAGTCAACTATCGAAACGCGACAACCCACGCGCCGCAGGACGGGGTGTGCAGCTTCTCGATTTGGCGGTCCACTTGGTAGACTTGACAGCCAATGTTCATCTCAAAGGGCAGGTACCCTTTTGAGACATCCTTAAGCATGGACGCTTTGCTCACCCACCGCCACCGCCGCTCATCCATTATGCCTGGGTCAAACCCTGCTGGATAGCTGGCAGTGAAGTCTGGGGTCGTTGCGGTTTCTCTTCCAAACGGCAGTTTGGTGTACATGGCTTGATTGACGGTTCCCCGAATCTTTGTTCGGATGTCCCAGTACTCAGGGTTTTGGTACAAGGTTCCATCATTGGGCTGGAACCAAGTTGCGTCCTGCCTGAACCACCCTTGGTAGCCATAAATCACGGTGCCAGCGTCCCACGGCAAAAAGAGTCGCTTTGTTAGTTCACCATGAATCACCCGAAGGGTTGGCTTGTTATCGCTTGTTCCGTCGCCATACTTTGAGAGTTGCTTGGCATACTGGAACGTCCACTTGTCTGATCCCCAGTAGCTGCCGACAACAAGAGCACCGTTTTGAATCATCCACGGTTCAATGCTGTCGTCACCCCCATCGTAGTTTTCGTCAGCAGTGGCCGCAGACGGCCCGTCAAGCATCCCTCGCATGCGTTCCATGGTGAGGGCCTGCGCCGGGTCATAGAGCGCGCCATTGGCTCCCCCGTTGCGGTCGCTGTACAGGTCTTCTCTCTTGAGGGCGTTGCCGTCAGCAGGCAAGTCCATGGCGGTGAAGTTGGGCATGGTTAGGCCTTGACCAGAAAGAACCCGGTGGTTCCGTGTTTGACGGTGAAGTTTGTTGGCAGCCCAGCAACATTGCACGCGCATCGGGCAGCGTAAAACTTGATGTAGTTCAAGGTCCAAGACCCTGTTTTCGCTGTCAAATCAATGGCTCCCCACCAAGCAACTGGCTCTTCCCAAGTGGCATCTGTTCGCTTTGGGTCCAGCGTCCCACGCCCTGTCCATCCTGTTCCATGGACACCCACAGGCATGAGCGGAGCCAGCGTTTCAGCTCCACCATCGATCGCATATGTGGCAGCAAAGAAGCCCATGTGTTCGTTGTCTGGTATTGACGACCACTCCGACAACCTCAATGTCATGTACCAGATGAGCCATGACGAGCCGGTAGCAGAATACCCCGCCCCAGTTCCATCGAGCCGGTATTGCGTCAGTTGAGTCCAGTTGGCAATAATGTCCGCTGAGGTCTCGTCAGTCATGGTGCCCGTCACCGCGGTGGCCACCGTGTTCTCAACAAAGTCTCTCACTCGGATGACGCCACCCGTATTCTTCGCAAAGTGCTGCACGCCTAAAGCTTGCCGAGCAAAGTCAGCGGATGTCAGCGTGTTGGCTTTGTTGCGAATGGTATCGTAGGTTGCCTCAAGGTCTCCAGATGAAATGACTGACCCAGACGCTGGCACTGTAATAGAAGACATCGTTCACCCCGTAATCTGTCGGCCCATCGCAAACCTTCCGACGATGAGCCCCCGGTTGCCCAAGACAACCTCATTGTTTGGCGGATCGTCCAGCGGCTTGACCCCGTCATTCGTCAAGTCATCGGTCACCAGCGTAGCTGGAGACTGGCCCGCAAAGATGCTGATGCGGTGAGTCCCAGCCGGAAGCACAAGAACCGTGTGACAAGAACTAAAAAGGCTGCGGTTGGCCAGCCCGCTTCCTCGGTACAGCCCATCTAACGGGAAGCTGAACGGCCCCGTGCCTGGCTGCAAGGCTCCATCAACAGCTATCCGCAACTGCATGCGAATAATGCCACCGTCTGGAGAGTTGTATGAAGCATTGGTTCTTCTGCACCATTGCCATGAGAACGCAATCAAGACCAGCTCAGCATACTTACTGGTCCACTGAGGCCAGTCTTGCTCCATTGTGATTTCTTGCAGCCCCCGGTTGTACTCGATTTGGTACAAGTCAGCGTGCGCTCCGGTGGCAGCCGAGCCTAACTTTGGGGCTTGTGTGGCTGTTGCCTTGAGGGCAGCATCTGTGGTGCACGTCATGATCGTGCAAAGCTCGTTGCTCAGCTTTTCTTGATCATTGAAGGTGTTCTCTTTGAACTTGTGCTGGTCGATCTGCTGGAGCATCGACAGAGCCTGAGAGAAGTCTCTCATCTGCTCTTCTGGATCGATGACCCCTGAAACGGGAAGGCCAAACGGTAAGAACATCAGCCCAATCCTCCGGGGTTCGTCCCAAATACATCGAAGGTCCGAGTGTTGAACGGATCAGCTCCAAACAGCGTGAAGGGACCAGACCCGCTGAGTTCGATGCTAATTGCTACACTGTTGGCTGAATCGATCACCATCTCGTGGATGTAATGCCGCTTGGCGCGATAGACCGCCGTCCCCATTATGGCAGCATTGTAGAAGGAGATGTTTTCCGAGTCGGGATGCACTGCCAGGATGTCCTGCCCCTCGGTTTCCTTCGCGTCAAAGTTCCAGTTTCGGTACACCGCAAGGCTGTAGTTGTTGTTTGCAGCTTCTTCCCCTGAGAACATCAACCGCCCCGCGTAGAACGGGTGGTTGCGGTCGGGTCCTTTTTCGGAGGAGACCCAGCCACTTCTATAGATGTTGTTCAGTGAGGCTTGCGTTTGACCTGGGTAGTACCGTCCCTCGACCCAGACAGTCGCGTTTTCGGCAGATGGCGGACTCTTTCGCTTTCCGAAAACAAAAGTCTCATCTGTGGTGTCGATGCTGACAGCGCACTTGACGCTTTCAAAGTGGTCGCAAACGCGCCAGCCCACAGTCAAGTAATCCCAAACGAACCCCTGGTTCGGCTCATCCGACCCGTCCATCGGCAGCCAGAACATCATCTCGCCGCGGCTGACGACCCGATAGCTGACCCCGTATTGGGCTGCAGATCGATTCACCCGGCGCAGTCGCTTTCGGATTGGCCCCCCAACATCTTTGACAGAGCTGTCAGCTGGGTCAAACCGCCAGAAGGTCCCGTTGCCATACCAGACCGCAGACCCGTCAGGAGCGACCTGTACCAAACCCCAACCCGCGCACCCAGCTCGAGTATGGAGCGTCCCCGCTTGCCAGTTTGGATACCCTCCCGAAAGATAGTGGCAGGCCCCCTCCTTGAGGATGAACATGATATTGTCAGCATCGTAGGACAGCCGGCCCTGAAAGAAGCCTGTGATGGGTCCAGTGTTTGGGAACACATCGCGCCAGTGGGCTGCCATAAAGGACTCAGGCACCGGCCCATACAGCCCAGTCTGCTCTGACCACCACACTCGAGAGGGGTGCGCCTGCGACCGCATTAGCCAAGTAGAGCCAAAAGCGTGCGTGACGAAGAATACTCCAGCGGCTGGCGTGGTCCTGTCTTGCCAAACAGCACCGAGTTCCCCGTCAGGCTTGTCGTCGATGTGCTCCGGCGCAATCGCCGATGGTAGCCTGGTCAAGAATCTCAGTGAGCCATCGTCCCCGCTGGGCAACCGGTCAAGATTGGGTGTGGCCAAAACGATAGCAGCCACGGCGTGGTCGGGACCCGGCGGGAGGTCTTTAACACGGA